>Ga0136654_1000071_pt1 | contig 35091 bp, 34 predicted proteins | sample InaspJWI70metaG_FD_94865 | JGI IMG/M metagenome (GOLD analysis project Ga0136654, IMG submission 94865) | Marine gutless worms symbiont microbial communities from Oahu, Hawaii - Inanidrilus sp. 1 OAHU.JWI-70 metaG (version 2) | ecosystem: Host-associated > Annelida > Digestive system >... | reverse complement strand
TTCTGTGATCGTAAATGTTGTCATAGCGGCCTCCTTTTTAAGGTTCTGAGGCCATTATAACCGCCGTCTGTGACAGATACGGTCACAGATCGGCACTACTGGAGTTTTTTAGAGAACCGCATAGTTTAATTAGAGCAGTACGTAAAAATTAATGGTGCTTGGCTTTGCTTATACCTTTCACCTTCTACCCTGTACCCTCTACCTTACCCTATACCTATCTCCAACAACTCCCTAACAATAAGTAAATACTGATGATATTGCATTTAATTGTTGACATTAACAAGAAACTGGTGTTCAGTTGTTGAACGTTCAGATTTTGAACACCTTAAGCACCGATTAGTTTAAAAAATTTAATGATTCATAACGTTTAGGGGCTAAACGTCTTGTAAATCACCGGGCGGAGCTGTCTGTTTGATAGGCTGAAGGTAGAAGGCCGAAGACTGAAGCCGGAAACAGCTCTACTGACATCCGACATATAACCTCTGACATCTGACCTCCGGTAATTATTCCCACCCTCTTATTTCCCAACACATTTAAAATTTACGTGAAATTTTAAATTATGGATCAGCAAGAACTACGCACTTTGAAATTGCTCGAAGAAATCGAGGGCGAGGGAGCACCCAGTCAGCGAGACCTGGCCACTCGTTTAAACATTTCCTTGGGACTGGTGAATTCGTTTATGAAACGTCTCACCCAGAAAGGGTATTTTAAAATTACCCATATTCCCAGAAACAGGGTTCGCTATATTTTGACACCGAAAGGCGCTGCTGAAAAGACCCGATTGACTTATGAGTACATTCAGTATTCGTTTCAGTTTTACAAAGATGCCAGAAGGAAATTAAAGGACATTTTTAAGCAATTTGAAAAACAATACATCAAAAGGGTCGTCTTTTGGGGGACAGGAGAACTGGCTGAGATCGCGTATATTTCCATGCAGGAAACCTCGGTAGAACTCATAGCCGTCATTGATGAGAAGAAAAGTGGCCGTCGTTTCATGGGACATGAAGTACGAGCTGGCGAAGCCATCAAAAAAATCGAGTTTGATCGAGTTCTGATAACTACAATCGATCGCAAGGGCGATGCGCTTGGCGAGATTATGAAAAAGGGTATCAAGCGCAGTGCGGTTGTATACATTTAGAAATGAAGGAGATTTACGATAATTACCTGATAAACAGCAGATGCAATTCGTCCAGTGATACCTTCCAGACCCAAGCATTTTCCATGTCACCGGACGGAGAAAAATATCCTTTGCCGGAATGACGCGGCTATCAAGTCTCTTAACAAGCTCAAGTTTAATTTGAAAAGTCTTGGTAGGGGGCATGTGAAAAAATTGAAGGATATAGATAAAGAAGATACTGACGGTTGAAAAAATCCAAGTCCTTCATTCTTTACGGAATATTTCGAATCTATACGTGAGCCGGTAATGGCCGCCAGCATTACCTTTGGCACCGCGAAACGGGGAAGCTTACCATGAAAGTACTAATTCTATCCGGTGGTTATGGCACGCGACTTAGCGAGGAAACTGATGTTTTGCCTAAACCCATGGTTGATATCGGCGGCCGACCGATGCTCTGGCATATTATGAAGATTTACTCCCATTACGGTTTTAATGAATTCATAATTCTACTGGGATACAAAGGCCATGTCATAAAAGAATATTTTGCAAACTATTTTTTACATCAAAGCGTAGTTACCATCGACCTGACCACCAATCAGACGGTAGTTCACCGGAATGTCAGTGAACCTTGGAAGGTCACCTTGCTGGACACTGGTATCGACACCATGACCGGCGGACGAATTCTCAAAGCCAAACCCTATGTGGAAGATGAAGCTTTCATGGTCGCATACGGAGATACCTTGATGGATATTGATATCGATGCTTTGGTAAAATTTCATAAATCACATGGGAAGCTTGCTACGATGACGATATCCCAGCCGGCGGGAAAATACGGGGCGGTTGCTTGTTCTGAAGACGGGTGTGTCTATCAGTTTAAGGAAAAACCGCGTGGGGATGGCAAATGGGTGAATGCCGGCTTTTTTATATGCGAACCGGCCATATTCGACTATTTGAGCGAGGGTGATACAACCGTATTTGAAAGAGGCCCCCTTGAGAATATCTCCAAAGACGGCCAGCTTTTTGCTTTCAACCACCACGGGTTTTACAAATGCATGGATACCTTGCGAGACAAGATGATGCTCAATGAGCTTTGTGAAAACAATCAGGCCCAGTGGAAAATCTGGGAATAAATATTCCATCTGATACCGAATGAAAAGAAGGGCAGCTATGAAAAAAGTACTGATTACCGGCATTACCGGTTTTGTGGGATCCCACCTGGCGGATTACTGTTTGGCGAGAGGACACGCAGTGTATGGCTTGCGCCGTTACCATTTGTCGAACCTTAGAAATGTCACCCATATTGAACATCAGGTCCAGTGGTGCGACTGTGACATGTTGGACATGAAAGCGGTGATCGTGGCCATCAATAAAATCAGGCCTGATATTATTTTCCACATGGCTTCGCAGAGTTTCGTCAGCCCTTCTTGGGACCATCCGAATGTCTATATGGATGCCAACTACAAAATGACTGTGAACTTAATGGAGGCCTGCCGCCTGGCCGATATCAACCCCCGGATCCACATTCCCGGCTCAGGCGAAGAATACGGTGAAATTTACAAAGAGGAACTGCCCATCACACCGACCACGCCCATGCGGCCGGTAAATCCCTACGCGGTTACCAAAATTGCTCAGGATCTGATTGCTTACGTCTACTTCCGTTCCTACGGGATGAACATGATTCGTACGCGGGCGTTCAATCACGAAGGCCCCCGGCGCGACAAAGTGTTCGGTATCCCCTGGTATGCCTACCAGATCGCCCGGGTTGAGATGGGGCTTCAGAAGCCGCTGCTAAAAGTGGGATATATCGACGACCGCCGCAATTTCACCCATGTGAAGGACATGGTGCACGCCTACTGGCTGGCTGTCGAAAAAGGCGAACCGGGCGAACTTTACCTGATCGGTGTGGAAAAAGAGAGCCACATTTTTACCTTCCGCCAGGCCTTGGAAATGCTGATTGACATGTCCAGCACGGAGAAGATTACCTACGAGATCGACGACCAATATGTACGGTTGACGCAGGTACCACGCCTCATTTGCGATACCGAGAAGTTTTCCGCCCTGACCGACTGGGAGCCGCAGATCAGTTTCGAACAAATCCTGTCCGATACCCTGGACTACTGGCGTGAACAATTGAAAATGAACCCGGAAAGGTAAGCCGGCATGACCTGCCAAACCATCGCTAACTGCAGAATATGCAGCGCGTCGGATCTCGAAGAACTGTTGTTTCTTGGAAACCAGCCCCTGGCCAATGCCGTTCGTAAAAGCGTCGACCAGGCCGAAGAGACCTATCCGCTTACCCTGGCATTTTGCAAGGCCTGTGGTTTGGTGCAGATAAAGGAAACCGTTGCGAAAAGCATACTCTTCAGCCATTACGTCTGGGTGACCGGAACTTCCTCCACCGCCAAGCAGTTTGCAGATGAATTTTACCGGCGTATCCGCAAAATGGGATTTTTAAGAGATGAAGACTTTGTCCTGGAAATTGCATCCAACGACGGCACCTTTCTCAAACCATTTCAGGCGGGTGGGTTTAAAGTGCTCGGCGTGGACCCGGCTGCCAACATAGCCCGGATGGCCAACCAGGCGCGCATAGAAACGGTTAATGCTTTTTGGAATCCAGAGACTGCCGCAGAGGTTGTTACCCGGCATGGGAACCCTCGGTTTGTCTTCGCTCGCAACGTAATTGCCCATGTCAGTGACCTGCATGACGTTGTATCCGGATTGGGGGATTGCCTGGACGAGGCGGGGGTCGGGGCCGTCGAATTTCATTATGCTGAAGAAATACTGCAGGGACTGCAATATGATTCGATCTACCATGAACATCTTTGTTATTACTCGGTAAGATCGATCGCCAATTTATTGATCAGACACAACCTGCAGCCTTTCCACGTTGAATTCAGCCCGATCAGCGGCGGGGCGGTTATCGTTTTCTTTTCAAAGGGGTCACGGCCGGAAACTAAGGCCTGGGAGGACATCAACAGGCGTGAAACCAAGAGCGGCATCAATAGCGTCGTTGCCTGGCGTGCCTTTGCCGACCGTTGCCGACGGCACCGGGACCAGTCCAGAGAGCAATTGTCGGTTTACCACCAAACCAATGTCATCGGTTTCGGTGCCTCCGCCCGCAGTTCGACCTACCTGAACTTTTGCGGATTTACTACAGCCGACATCCAGATGATAATCGATAACAATCCGATAAAACAGGGCTTCTACGCGCCGGGGTCGACTATTCCAATCGTGCCCATGGACCGGGGGCTGGCAGCGGATCCCCATCTCATCTTCATTCTGGCCTGGAATTTCAAAGACGAACTGGTGAAACTTTGCCGGAAACACGGCTACACCGGCCTTTTCCTGGTGCCATTTCCAAACGAACCATACCTGCTTTAACAGACCGGGAGGTGAACATGATAGAAGGTGTCAAAATTGTGCCCCTGCGGCGCATACCGGATGAGCGCGGAACGATAATGCACGGTGTGCGCAATGACAACATCCTCAACCCTTTTGGGGAAGTCTATTTCAAGAAGCTGTACAAGGGGGTCATCAATGGGTGGCACGTCCATGAGACGTTGATATTGAACTATATCTGCTTGCTGGGCATGATCAAGCTCGTGCTGTGCGACATGCGGGACGAATCCCCGACCAAGGGCGAGATCCAGGAAATCTATTTCGGCGACGACAACTACTGCCTGGTCCATATCCCGCCGGGCATTGCCAATGCCAGCAAAGGTATGACGGATCCCTTTGCCCTTTTCACCAATGTCGCTTCCGAGCCCCACAACCCGGATCTTAAATACCTCCGCATAGACCCCCATAACGGTGAAATTCCCTACGACTGGACCCGGAAAGATTTTTAATCATGAAACTGCTTGTAACCGGCGGAGCGGGTTTTATCGGACAACGCTTGATCCCGGTGCTGATCAAGGCCGGTCATCATATTCACTGTCTGACAAGAGACCTCGACCGGGCCGGCCAGTTACCGGCAAATGAGCGGCTGACCTGGGTCCAGGTCGATTTGCAGCGGCAGCAGTCTATCCAGGACGCATTTGCGGCCTGTCGGCCGGAGGGGTTGATTCACCTGGCCTGGGACAAGATACCGGATTATTCCGCCAAAGCGAGTCTGCTCAATATAGAGCACGGTATCCGGATATTTAGGGCTGCGGCCCAATCCGGCTGCCACACCATGCTCTCTACCGGCAGTTGCTGGGAATATAAGGAGCGCTTAGGCAGCCTGCGTGAATCAGATACCCTTGGCACGGACAATCCGTTTCAGGCGGCCAAAAACGCGCTTAAATTCATTGGCCAGGGGGTTGCGTCCGAATGCGGAGCGCGTTTCTACTGGTGTCCCCTGTTTTTCGTGTACGGGCCGGGCCAGCGGCCGGAAGCCTTGCTGCCGAGTGTGATCCGCGGCGCCATGGAAGGTTTGCCGCCTTCTGTGAGGACGCCCCTGAACCGGCATGACTTCATCTATGTCGATGATGTGGCCCGTGCTCTGGCCGCTCTTTGCGAGGAGGCGCCCGAAAGCGGTATATATAATGTCGGCACCGGCAGATCCACGGCGGTCGGGCGGATCATTGAAAAAGTGTATCGACTCCGGGATATCGATCTCGATACGACCCCGCTTGAGCTTCAGGAAGATGCCATACAGGATTTCAGGGCCGACATATCCAAGATCACCGCTGCGACCACATGGCATCCACAGTTTGATATCGATGCCGGTATCCGGGCCACGGTTGCAGCCTGTCTCCATGACCAGGAGGAAACCAAATGAGCAGTACCCTGCGGGACAAACGAGTCCTCATAACCGGCGCGGGCTCTGGGATTGGTGCCGTCATCGCAGAACTGTTTGCAAAGCAGGGCGCGGTTGTCGGATTGCAATATAACCAGAGTGATTCCGCAGCAGCGGCCAGGGGGCAAAAGGCGCTCCTGCTGCCGTGTGATTTTACCAAAAAGGATGAGCGTGACAATTTGATCGATCGTTTTGTGAGTGCATCCGGCGGTATCGATATTCTGGTAAACAATGCCGGCATTTGCAAAACGTATGCGCATTTTACAGACCTGGATGAAAGCGATTGGGACGAAACGTACACAGTGAATCTCAAAACGCCCTTCATCCTCAGTCGCAACGCCTATCGCTACATGCAGAAACAGCAGTGGGGGCGCATCGTCAATATCAGTACCGTGGCCATGAAGTATGGCGGGGCCGCTAGTATGCACTATTATTCTTCAAAGGCAGCGCTCGAGGCAGTGACCGTGGGACTGGCTAAAACCGGGGCCAAACATAACATTCTGGCCAACACCATTCGCTGTGGTGTCATCGATACCGGGATGCGGGATCGTATCGCGGGGTATACCAGCGACCAGTATGAGCGGCGCGTGGGGCTTATCCCGCTCAAACGAGCCGGCACTCCCCTGGATATAGGCAACATGGTGCTGTATTTGTGCGGTGAACAGGGAGATTTCATCACCGGTGAAACATTTACCGTGGCCGGCGGTGATTGAAGACCGAAAGGAACAAGATGAAGCGGCTTTTTATAACCGGATCTGAAAGTTATGTGGGCAAGCAATTAATCCACAGGTGCCGCGCCAATGGCATCCCCTACATCGGTATCGACCAGGTCCCGCCTTCCCAGCCGGATTGCCATCAGGCCGACCTGCGTGATCCCGCCCTTGGGGACCTGCTGACCCCCAAGGTTGACACAGTCGTGCACTTGGCAGCCATCTCACGCGATCACGATTGTGCCGCGGCGGTCACGGATTGCTTCGATGTCAATGTCGGCGGTACCCTGAATCTGCTGCACACTGCCCAAAAGGCCGGCAGTGAGCAGTTTATATTTGCCTCGACGGAATGGGTCTATGACGCCTGTCGGACAACGGCCGAAATTGATGAAAAGACACCAATCGAACTGCATGACATTACCTCCGAGTATGCGCTTTCCAAACTCGTCAGCGAGGTCAACCTAAAACAGGCGTTTCAAAAAGGGGGTTGCGACACCGCGATTTTAAGATTTGGTATTATCTACGGACCGCGCCTGCAGAACTGGTCCGCAGTCGAATCAATCACCAATACGGTACGGGAGCAGTCTGAAGTGACAGTGGGCTCGCTGCAAACTGGACGAAAATTTATCCATGTCGAAGATATTGTAAGCGCGGCACTGGCGGTGCGTGGTCTGGCGGGTTTCCACATTCTGAACATTGTCGGCCCGAAACTTGTAACACTTCAGGATATCATCACCTCCGCCTCCTCTCATTTAGGCAAAAAGGTGACCGTTTCTGAAATGGACCCGGCTAATGCCAGTATCCGTCGGATTTCGGGACACAAAGCCCGGGAGACTGTCGGTTTTACACCGCAGGTTGACATACATGAGGGTATCGGCACCGTGCTCCGCCATATAGAAGACCACCAAGCCGAGGAATAAAGATGCTAAATATTGAAGAATTGCCCATTGCCGGCCTTTTCGAAATATCAGCAAAGCTGTTGGGAGACCATCGCGGTTACTTTCAGCGGCTGTATGATAAAGCCCTGTTCGATAAATACGGGCTGAACACTGAATGGAAGCAGGTTAGCCGCTCGTTCACCAAAAGAAAGTACACGGTGCGTGGACTGCATGTCTCTTTGCCGCCGGCTCTTGAGGGCAAGACGATTACTGCGTTGCAAGGAGAGGTCCGGTGGATTTCCGTAGACCTGCGCTTGGAGAGTGAGAGTTTTGGCCTTCACCAGAGTATCCGTTTATCCGGCTCCCGGGGAAATTCCCTGTATGCCGCCCGGGGATTTGCACATGGCTGTGTCTCCCTGAGCGATGACTGTGAGTTGTTGCTGCGGGCGGATAACTTTTTCAGCGATGAACACGGAACCGGCATTCGCTGGGACGATCCCGAACTGGCCGTCGATTGGGGGGTCGCAGCCGACCAGATGATTATCTCCGATCGTGACAGGGATTACCCTTCATTTGCCGATTTTAAGGCTCGGTATCAAGGAATACATTTAGATCATGGAAATGACCCATGAAGTATAAAAAAGTGTTTCTGGTAAATATAGCGCGCGACACCAACCAGATTCAGCTGCCGGTTGCTTTCGCCGTTCTGGTGAATACGCTGCGCCGGCACGATATCCCGGTGGAATTACTTGACCTGATACCGATTGAAAAAGACGGGCGGACGGAAGCCTTCCGGGAATTGGTTACCAGCGAGCCGGCCATCTTCGGATTCAGCATTGTAGCCGGCAATCGTCACATCGGTATAACCGAAAACTATGCCAAAATCGTAAAGCAGATCAATCCGGAACACATGATTGTATTCGGCGGTCCCCTGCCTACCGCGGTCCCGGATCTGATGCTGAACCATTTCTCCTGCGACTATGTTGTGGCCGGTGAAGGCGAAACGACTTTTCCCAACATGATAAGGGCCCTTCAGGCGGGTGAGACTGATTGCCCGGATATCGATGGCGTTTTTTGTAAAACCGCTGAGGGTATTGTCGGTAGCCGCCCTAAATGGATTCGAAAACTGGACGGGCTCTCCCAGCCGGATTACAGCCTGTTCGATATGGATTTTTATATCGACTATCTGCGGGAGACGGACCAGTCATTCGAGATCATGGCATCGCGGGGATGCCGGGGTAACTGCTCTTTCTGTTATAAATTTTGCGGTGCCGGCCTAAGCATCCGGGAACCGGATGCCGTTCTGGATGAAATGGAGGAAATCGCGAATAAATATGGGATTCACAAATATTACTTTGTGGATGAAAATTTTCTCGAGGTAAAAAAATGGTTCCTGGCGTTTATCGATGCCAAGCGTAAACGCGGCCTCGACTATCAGTTCATCTGCCAGGCGCGGCTGGATGCCATTGACGACGAAATCTGTCGGCTTGGTTCTTCCAACGGTCTTTTGTGGATCAGTTCAGGGGTTGAATCGGTATCCCAGGAAACCCTGAACCGAGTCAACAAGAAGCTGTCGGTAGGCGCCATAGAGGAAAAATTTCGCCTGATGGAAGCCTACGGCATAAAATTCTCGGTAAGTTTCATTATGGGTTTCCCATGGGATAAAGAGCAGGATTATATTGCGATTCTAGAGTTTATTGAAAGAAACAGACTGCAGAAACGGTTCAAAATCCACTACCTCACACCGCTGCCCAAAACCAGGTTGTACGATTATGCCAAGGAACATGGGTATATAAAAGACGATCTGGAGTATATCCAAAACCTGGGAGACTTGTACTGGGAGCGGATGGTGAATATGACCAAGTTTTCCGATGAGCAATTTGACCGTTACTATCAGCATCTTTATCAACTGGGGCAGAAGGATGTCGTCTATCCCAAATACGAAAAATACCTGAGCCAGATCAGGCGGATTCACTGACATGTCAGAAGATATTATTATACCCAAACGCGTGACGATCGAAACGATTTTCGGCTGCAATGCCCATTGCATTATGTGCCCGATCAATCTGCCCACCCAGCGTAAAAAAATGGTTATGCCCTATGATGACTTCCTTACGATCATAGATAAGCTGGAAGCACATAAGACAAAATTTGAAATGATGGACCTTTTTGGCCTTGGAGAGCCATTGCTCGATCCCCATATTTTTAAACGGATCTCCCACTTGAAAACACGGGGGTTTAAGAATATCGGTCTGTCGACCAATGCACAGCTGCTGACGGAAAACAAACAGAAGCAGTTGCTGGATGCAGGCATCGATACAGTTATTTTCAGTGTAGACGGCCTTTTCAGCGAAACGCACGAAGCCATTCGCCAGGGAACCACCCACGCGGTCGTCGTACGTCACATTGAACAGATTCTCAATCGGCGGACAGCAGGCGGTTACAAAACGCGCTTTGTGTTGCGGTTCATCCGGCAGGAACTTAATTACGCCGAATATGAAGGGTTTATTGAGTACTGGAAAGCGCGGATTGAATCAGAGCGGAAGGATTTTATCAGTATTTTCGATGCACATTCATGGGGGGGGGAGGTGACCCACAAGAACTCCCTGCTGGGCGACAAAGGTATTGATATCGAAATCGAACGGAAAGCCTGCCCAATTATTTCAGAAATTTTGTATATCCTCGCCGATGGAACGGTACCCCTGTGCAATGAGGACTGGCACAGTGCCCAATTCAAATTCGGCAATGCCATTACCGGAGACCCGATTTCGATTTTCAACAGTTCCCGCTTTGCCAAGATTCGCAAACTACACGCCCAGGGCAAGAAAACAACTTTGGACATATGCCGGGAGTGTACCGTTCTTTATAGTTTTGAAACCAAGCAAACCATCACCTGAACGGGGAAAAGAGATGAAAAGTAAAGAATTTGACGAACGTAATCGGCGACTCATTGGACGTATGAACGCCGATCAGGAATATAAAGATACCTGTGAAAATTTCTTCAAACAATCGGTGACCCATGAATACCATTACCACTTCAGCTGGTTGGGGCTGCCGATCATCCAGTTCCCTCAGGATATTCTGGCCATGCAGGAAATTATCTGGAACGTGAAACCGGACTTGATCATCGAGACCGGAATCGCCAGGGGTGGATCTTTAATTTTTTACGCATCCATGCTGGAACTTCTGGAAAACGACGGGCTGGTTGTCGGAATCGATATCGATATTCGCTCTGAAAACAAGCGGAATATCGAAAACCACCCCTTGGCGCGCAGGATAAAGATGTTGCATGGCTCCTCAACGGACCCTGGTATTGTCGCCCAGGCTGCTGAAATGGCCGAGGGTCGGAATAAAGTTCTGGTCGCTCTGGATTCATTGCATACGCAGGCCCATGTTGCCCGTGAACTCGAATTATACGCCCCTCTTGTCACGAAGGGTAGCTATCTGGTCGTCTTTGATACGGTCATTCAAGACCTCCCGGATAGGTTACATGCCGGAAAACCTTGGAATCAGGACGATAATCCCAAGTTGGCAGTGCATGAATTCCTGTCCGCGCACCCCGGTGAGTTTGCCATTGACCACACGATCGAGGCCAAGCTAATGGTCACAGTCGCACCGGATGGATACCTCAAACGCATTGCTTAGCGAGACTAACATGGAAGCGAAAATAAAGGCAAACATAGCCGAAGACATCCTGAGACTTCGTCACGGCCAGATCATCATCAATGAAAAATATAAAAATGGTGATTTTAAGATACCGATTCATCTGGCCCTGGGACATGAAGCGATTGCCGTGGCTGTGGACCAGGTGATGACAGCTGACGACCAGCTGGCCGCATCCCATCGCAACCTGCACTACAACCTGGCACGTTCGCGGGCTTTGAAAAAAGTGATTGATGAGTTCCTGCTGAAGCCTTCCGGTCTGGCCCGCGGCAGCCGGGGATCGATGAATCTGGCCAATGAAGCCGCCGGCATAGTGTACACCTCCAGTATCCTCGGCAACAATTTAAGCGTGGCCGCAGGATTGGCGATGGCAAAAAAGGTAAAAGGTGATCCGGGGCTGGTTTATGTGGTGACCGGCGACGGCGCCATGGAAGAGGGGGCGATGTATGAAAGCCTCTCCCTCATGAAGTCTCAGGAACTGCCGGTCGTCATCATCGTGGAAAACAACGGTTGGTCTCTCGCTACCCAGATCCATGAACGGCGCTGCGACATTTTCCTTTCCAAACTGAGCGCCACCTTTGGAACCCCCTACGTCTGCCTGGAAGGAAACGATTGTGCGGATTATGTTGCCCAGCTACAGGCCGTCCGCCGGCAAGCACTATCGGAAAAGGGTCCAGTTGTCGTTGAAGTGGTGGTTGCCACGCTAGGTGACTGGCGCCTGAAGACGGAAGAGTACCCGGATGGCAAGTATATCAATTATCATGCCGGACCGGCGCCCACGGTTGAAATTGATCCTTGGCCGCTTCTGCAGGAGGAGATTAGTGACCCGGTATACACATTAAGGCAAATCTTGGCAGAAGAAGAACTGAAATCCATGAGCCGCCATATTCTTGCGCAACTGCTTGAGGAAATAGAATGAAATACATCGAATACGTGAACCAGCGCATCCGGGAAGAATTAGCTAGACAGGATCGGGCGGTTGTGTTTGGCCAGAATGTCAATGCCGGATCCTGTCTTGGAGGTCTTACCCGGGGCCTACAATCCCACGGCGCCGTGCGCGTGATCAATACGCCCAATATTGAGAATGCGCAAGTTGGCTTTGGCTTCGGCCTGATGATAAACGGTGTCTCTTCCGCATTTTTCATGAAGCAGCAGGACTTTTTACTGTTAGGGATCGACCACCTGGTGAACACCTACAACTTTGTTCGGCAATCTCCAGCGCAAGCTTCATTTACAATCGTCACGATCGTGGTTGATCTTGGCTATCAGGGGATGCAATCGAGCTTAAATAATTTCGGAGATTTTTGCTCCATTGCGCGCGTTCCCGGGTATGGCATCACCAATCGGCATGATGCTGATTATGTTCTATCAAAGCACCTTTTTTCAAAAGGTTTCCGCATTATCGGTGTCAGCCAACGCATGTTTCACGATGAATTGATTGAATTCGATACCCCTGTGGGTGAAGATCAGGATGGCGGGATCTTTCATTTGACCTCTGGAGCGGATGCGACAATTGTATGTTTTAATTTTACACTTCCTCAGGGCAAGCAACTGAGGCGCGAGTTAATGGACATGGGAAAAAACTGCTCCCTGTTCGGGGTTGCATCGGCGATTCCAGTTGGCTGGGATAATATTATTACCGATATTAGACGAACCGGTCGCGCTATCGTTATTGAAGACAGTAAAAGTGTCAACTGCTGTAGTCACCAGTTTATATGTTCTGTTCACGACGTCCTGCCAGGTACTGACGTCATCTACATTCGAAGAGAACCCTCCGAGATCGACCTGGCACCAAATTCGGAGATCTTTACGATCAATGCTGAATCAGTTTACCGGCAAATAGAAAAAGTCAGCTGATGGCAGGTGTTTTATTGGACCGATCAGCGAGCGCATTCCCTGCAGCTTGCTGCAGGGTTAGCGAGCGAATCTAAAATAGAAAAATTCCTTACGGGGGACGATACCCCGCAGCTTGCTGCTGGGAGCGTTCAATCCGCTGCACTCAAAGAAGGCTGAAAATTACGACATGCCCGGTAATCCTCTTTTTTCAATCGTCATTACGACAACTCGACCGAGACTTCTCAAATATGCCCTGGCTTCGGCCCTTTCCCAGGATTTTGACGATTTCGAAGTAATCGTCTCAGATAACAGTGATGCCGGGTGTGAAGAGATAGTGGCGTCGTTCGATTCACCGCGGGTCCGGTATTTCCGTCCCGGTGACTATATGACGATTATAGATCACTGGAATTTCGCCTTCTCACATGCAAGGGGGAAGTGGCAGACACTGCTTTGTGACGATCACGTAATGATACCATCTGGTTTGCGCCTACTATCTGAAGGCATTCATCATGCGCGCAGTATCGGTGCGGTTTTCTGGACGGTTGCCAGTTACTACGATCATACCTGGTTTATTCCTGATGAACGGGAGACACTGCGTATTCCTGAATTTACTGGCGATATTGTGAAATTGGATCCGAAGGCAGTGTTGAATGCCATCTTCAACTCCGGTATCGGGCTGGCCAGCCATGTAAAACCCAAAGTGCCCATTATCGTTCGGGCTGTATACTCCCGGGATGTAATCGATAAAATCAGGGAACGGCTCGGGGATAAACTCTTCTTTCCAATCTGCCCAATGACTGCTGCTGCTGTTTCGGTACTGGCCTATACAGACAGAATTGTAAAGATTGATAAACCATTGACCATTATCGGTACTCCGGTGGATTCCGCTTCGGGTCATATTAACGATCCCGCCACTTATGAAAGAATGTATTCGGGGACAATTTTCGAACATGCGCCAATTAAAGCCATGACCGTATTTCCCTCAACATCGGCAGAGACGCTCATGCGTATGCAGCAGTTGCTGCCGGAAAAATTAGGGGGTCTGCAATTGAGCTGGCGCAACTATTTCCTGCATTGCAGGCAGGCCATAGAAGAATTAAAGCGTCAAGGTGCGGATAATTCTGTCGAACTGGAAATGTATGCAGAGGCTCTGGCCGAGATGCCTCCGGATATCCGGCGACGAATAGAGAAGAGGGCCGCCTCCAAACAAATGGAAATCCTTACCGAGCTGGTTGGCAAGCTGGGATATAAATTGAACCAGGTTCGGCGCATATTGAAACCCAAGGGATATCAGGGCAGTGTGCTTCAGGTCCGTAATCACGGGCTCGCGAGTATCCTTGAGTCGGCGCAATATATTGATAATCTGGTAATATCGAATTCTTAGGTTGCCCTTCGGACGTTTGCGGCCGCCACGTTTATACATTTACAGAGATGATGAAGCCCGAAATTATAAAAACAAAGCCCGTATTCGATACCGAGTGGTTTAGTCTGGACGAGAAGACATTGCGCGTGGCGCCAGACAGCACCGAGCAGTTTTATTCAATCAACGAAGGGAACCACGTAGCGGTGATTGCCGAAAAGGAAGGCGAGGGTTTCGTGCTGATAAGGCAGTATCGGCCTGCGGTGGAGGCTTACGTATGGGAGCTCCCCGGTGGACATGTTTCGAACAACGACCCCCTGAAGTCCGCATTCGAGGAGTTGGCCGAAGAAACTGGACACCACGCGGAAAGGATCATCCCGCTTGGAAAGCTGATTGTTGATTCCGGGCGAAATCAGGGCTATCTCTTTGGATATTTTGCAACCCGCTTGAAACAAGTCGGCCCGGTGGAAGACGGTATCGAGACCTGCCTGGTCAGCAGGCAGAAGCTGCTGGACATGATTCGCCACGGTGAGTTTTTACACAGTTTGAATATCGCGGTCGTGTTCCTGGCGATACTTCAGGGGTTCATTTCACTGGATTAATATTTATAAAGGGCGGAACTTAACTGACATGACTCAGCTACCTAAATCTTTCGCAGACACGCAAGTGTGCATTATCGGTCTTGGTTACGTAGGATTAACGCTGTCGATTATTATGGCCGAATCAGGTTTTAAGGTGAGTGGCATAGAGATCAATGATGAGGTGCTAGACAGTATTTATCAGGGGCGGCCCCATTTTTTTGAACCGGGCCTTGCCGAGCGTTTAGACAGTGTTATTAAAAATGAACGTCTGACGTGTTCGAAGAGAATTTCTGAGGGACACGCCGCGACAGTCTACATTATTACGGTAGGTACCCCTTTGAATGCGGATAAAGTGGTGAACCTGGACATGATAAGAAGCGTAGCCGAACAGATAGCCACCAACCTCAGGGCAAATGATATCGTGATAATGCGATCCACTGTCAAGCTGGGCACGACTCGTGATACCGTCAGGCCTCTTCTTGAAAAGGCGAACGTTCCTTTTGACCTAGCCTTCTGCCCTGAGCGGACGGTTGAAGGCAATGCATTGAATGAATTACGCCAGCTACCCCAGATTGTCGGTGGGATCACACTTGAATCGGCAGTGCGCGCCGGCCAGATTTTTCAGTTTATAACGCCAACGGTAATTCGTGTCAGTGATGTTGAAACTGCCGAGTTTATCAAGATGGTTGACAATACCTATCGGGACATCACCCTGGCGTACTCTAATGAGATCGCCCGCATTGCGGATGCAATCGGCATCAGCGCCATCGAAGTGGTCAATGCCGGAACTCGCGGTTACAAACGCGTCCATCTCGCTGTACCCGGTCCGGTCGGAGGTCCATGTCTGGAAAAGGATCCGCATATCCTTGCTCAAAGCCTGGCGCCGTATGGAATTGTTCCCGAAATAGCAATGGCCGCCAGGACTGTCAATGAGCGCCAGCCCGAAGAAGTTGTTCAGTATCTATCCGGACAAGTGCGGCAAACCCCGAATATGCCGGATAAGCCGATAATTGCACTCCTCGGTATAGCGTTCAAAGGTGTTCCGGAGACGGATGACCTGCGGGGGACTATGGCAAAACCGATATTTAAAACCATTAAAACACAATTCCCGGAAGCGGAGTATCGGGGCTATGATCCCGTTGTATCTTCGCAACAAATACGTAATTTCGGACTCAAGCCTTTTGACACGCTAACGGATACGCTTCGCAATGCCAATTTGGTCCTCATCCTGAACAACCACCGAAAATTTGGCGACATGGTTCTTGAGAACGTTTCCAACATCCTTGGGAAGCCTTGCTTGGTATATGACTTTTGGAACAATTTCTTGGCCGGAGAGCTAAACCTGCCTGAGGGAGTTGGGTATATGGCCTTGGGCAGCCATAAAAAATCACTAAAGCCATACAGGTAAAAAAATGAAAAAATATGTAGTAACGGGCGGCACCGGGTTTATTGGATCAGCGGTGGTCAGGATGCTCCTGAAAGATGGGCATAGTGTTGTTGTAATCGACAATAATACGCGTGGACGAACCAGTCGTTTGGCGGATATAGCCAAAGATGTTGAAATGATTGAAGCCGATGTGCGCAGCGCCGAGAAGGTCAAATCGGCTGCCCGGGGTGTTGACGGCATTATTCATTTGGCGTTTATAAACGGGACCAGGTACTTTTATGAGAAACCTGATGAAGTGCTGGATGTTGGTGTCAAAGGTATGGTTGCCGTGCTGGACGCCGCGCGAGCTCATGGCGTCGGGGAGTTGATCCTGGCCTCCAGCTCAGAAGTATACCAGACCCCGCCCGAAATTCCCACGGGTGAATCCGTGCCCCTGTTGATCCCCGACCCGATGAATCCCAGGTATTCTTATGCCGGCGGTAAAATTATCAGTGAGTTGATGACCCTTAACTACGGACGTAAATACTTCGACAGGGTTATCATCTTCAGGCCACACAATATCTACGGCCCTGACATGGGATTCGAACATGTGATCCCTGAGTTCATCATGCGCGCTAAAAAGTTAATCGAAAATACTGCAGCGGACCCCGTTGATTTCAAAATTCAAGGAGATGGGACGGAAACGCGGGCCTTTTGCTTTATCGATGATTTTATTGAAGGACTTCGGTGCCTGTTAACAAATGGCCGCCACTTGAATATCTATCATATCGGCAACGACACGGAGACAAGTATTAATGAACTGGTGAATCTAGTGCACTCCATGTTTGCCAGGGAATTTAACATCGTCAAGACCGATCGAACGATGGGCAGCGTTCTCAGGCGGTGCCCCAACATCGAAAAATTAAAAGCTTTGGGCTATGTTCCCAGGATTTCATTGGCGGACGGAGTACAAAAGACCTATGACTGGTACAGCAGGCTATAGAGCAGTCAACATGAACCTTTTACGGGACGGATTATGAAAGTAAGCCTTAGAACAGAACTGATGAAACTGGCCACAGCCAATGATGTTGATTTCACCCTGATAGATGTGGGTGCCCGAAACGGGATCCTGCACCTGGAAACCTTCGCTGAGCGTACGGATGCCTTCGGCTTTGAGCCCAATCCGGAGGAATACCGAAAACTCATCTCTGGTAGTACCGATGCTGAAAAGATTGGAATAGTGACGCCCGCATTTCGCAACCTTTCATACTTTCCATATGCCATCGGTCAGAAAGACGGCAGGATACAATTTTTTATCACGCCCGCTCCCGGCGCTTCCGGCACTCTGGAGCCCGATCTTTCATCTCTGGGCAGGTTCACATACCACGCAAATCAGGCGTGTGTTGAGGATTTTGGCAGTGATCACTTTGCAGGCGCGGAAAAGATCGAGGTCGAATCCATGATGCTGGATTCATTCTGTTCCAAATACGCCCTTTCACACATCGATTTTTTAAAGATCGATGTGGAAGGGTCCGAATACGATGTCCTCGCCGGAGGTGCGGACATCCTGAAAAACACAGGTGTTGTCCTTGTTGAAACATATTTTGTCCCTTTTCGAAAACACCAGCGTCTTTTTTCAGAAGTCGACCTGCAATTGCGTCAGGCGGGATTCGATTTGCTGCGCTACGATATCGTGCAAGACCAGCTGGGATATAAATGCCTTAAGAAACCCACCCATTATGTTCCGCCCTTTTATTACGATCTGTATGGATGCCCATTGGCAACCGACGCCGTGTACGTGAATCGTGAGATTCGGGATGCCACCCGTCGGATTGCCCAGGCACTCATACTGCTTGAAAAGAAATTTGTGGACGAGGGCGTATACCTCTTGAACGAATATGGGGTTAGACAGACTGAACATCAAAGAAAGATCTTATCGAACCCGGCAAATTACCTCGGGCGCGGGGTCCAATTGCGACACTACGGCTACCAGCTGGTTGATGCGTGTATTGAGGCCGCCATTGCGCTTTACAACAAAATAAGAAAAGGGAAATAGCATGCCTAAAAACAAAAGTGCTCATTCCAGACCCATTACCAGATGCCAGGTTTGCGAAGCCGATAGTCTGCAGTCGATCTTGTTTCTCGGATATATTCCACCGGTCAATGAAATGCCGGAAATTGACAGCCTACCAACGGAATCACCGGCATTTCCACTGGAGCTTTTACGCTGCCCTCGTTGTTCCCTGGTCCAAATCGGTCTGGAAGTTGATCCGGAAGTACTCTTTCCTTACACCTACCCCTATCTAAGCGGGAGTACCCGCATCCTGCGTGAAAACTTTGCGGATCTGTATCAGGAGAGCACCCTGATGCTGAAGCTGGATAAGCAAAAGCTCGTGGTTGATATCGGCTCAAACGACGGCACTCTGCTTTCAAATTTCCATGAAAACGGTCATCCGGTTCTCGGCATCGAGCCCTCGCAGGCCGGGGATGTGGCCCGCACGCGCGGTATCCGGACTGAGACAGGCTATTTCGGAATTGATACCGCGAAGAAATTCAAAGCCCAGTACGGCGAAGCCGCACTTATCACCGCCGCCAATGTTTTCGCACACATCGGGGATATTCACAGCGCTGTAGACGGAATTCTCGAGTTGCTGGCGCCGGAGGGGGTATTTGTTTCGGAATCGCACTACTTGCTGGGGCTGGTGGAGACCCTGCAGTACGACACCATCTACCATGAACACCTGCGCTATTACTCTCTGGGAAGTATCAGTCATCTTCTGCGGGAACACGGCCTGGAGGTATTCCACGTTAAACGGATTCCCACGCACGGCGGTTCGATCCGGGTCTATGCCGCCCGGCCGGGCCAATACGAAAAACGGGCCTCGGTCCACGAGTTGCTGCAGACTGAGCAAGAGAAGGGTATCAGCGACGGCAGCGCCCTAACCGCCTTTAAAGGACGGGTCATTCGTTCCAAACTGGAATTGATCGCACTGCTTAAGGATATTAAATCCCAGGGAGCCCGGATCTTTGGTATTGGCGCGCCTTCGCGTGCCAGCACGCTGATCAATTACACCGGTCTTGATGACGGCATTCTCGATGCAGTTGTGGAGATCAGCACATCCCATAAGATTGGTAAGTATGTGCCCGGTACGCGCATCCCAGTATTGGATGAAGCCCTCCTTTTTGAAAAACAGCCGGCATATGCCTTGCTCTTGTCCTGGCATATTTCCGATGAATTGACGGCTATTCTTAGGAAGAAAGGATTTTCCGGGAAATTCATCCGGCCACTTCCGAAACCTGAAATAGTTGGTTAGGACCGTCGCATGCGAGTTCTCATTCTCGGTTCGTCAATACCATACGCCACGCACGCATTCAAGGGAATCACTGCGGTCAACATCGTCAGTTACTATCTCGCCGTCAGTCTGGCGGATGCCGGTCATGAGGTATTTTACCAACCCCTGCTCGATCTGGCCATCGACTCCCAGCCATTTGAAAACGGAGATTACGTTTTACAGATTGACGGGCTGAAAGATGTTGGCATTCAAGTCCTCGAACCGGTTTTCGTAGAGAACGCGGGTAAACAACAGCCGTCTTTTCGAAAACGGATGCGCCTGCTGTTATACCGGTGTCCCGTGGCCGACTTCTACCCGGTGTACCGCGTGCGTGCTAAAATCGAAAAGGCCGTTCGCTCCGTGAATGCCGCAGCGATTCTCAATATATGGAGCCCGGAAGGTATTGCCGCTTCATTCGGCATACGCCATATACCCAAAATTGCCTACTATGGAGATATCGATTTTGTCCCCAATGAGATCTATTACCTCGAAAAAGATGTCTTTGGTAGCCGTAACAATCTCGGGCTGAAGCACAGCCTGCTTGATCTGTTGAATTACATAAAACTGAAGAAATATAAGAACAGTCACCTGAAGATAATAAAGGATTATGACCACATTGGATGTGTGACCTATACCAATGTAGCCAAATACAGGGAGCTGGGCGTTTCGCAGGCAACCTACTTTAAAAATACCTGGTATGATGTGTTTGAGGCCCTTGGAGCCGATTGTATCGACTGGCACCGAAAAAGACGAAATCTTACTAAAAAAGTAAAGATTATTGGTCATGTTGGGCACTTGCGTATGACCGGCAGCAGCATTGGCCTGGATTTTCTTCTGCGCAAGGCCGCCCCGCTGATGAGAGCCAAACTACCCTTTGCTCACGAAATTCATATCATCGGGGGCGGGGAACTGCGCGCCACGCTCAAGCCCTTCAGCGGAGCAGAGAATGTTGTTCTGCGGGGTTATGTGGATGATCTCGAGAAAGAGTTTCTGGACGCTGATTTTTTCTTTCTTTTGAATAATGTCGGGCGTTACAATAGCGCTTTTACACGCCATGTGATCGCATGGTCGGCGGGGCAGTGCCTGGTCGTGCACCGCAACAGTGTCAAAGCCCTCCCGGAGATCGATCCCGGAGTGAATGCGATCGTGATCGACAATGAAGTGGATCTGGCCGAGAAATTGATACGGGTCGTTGAAAAGCCGGATACGTATTACCAGATCAGGCGCAGTGGGCGTCACACCTACCTTGGCGCTTTTCAGCCTCAGCAGGTAGCCGCGGAGGTTCTCGCCATTATCAATTCGCATATACACTGATGAAAATGGAAAATCCCGTTAAGCAAGTTACATACAAGGCCATGCATTGGGCCAAGAAGGTGTTCGGCAAAACCGCCGTCAGCCTGGAAAGGCCAATCTTTATATGGGGTACGGCACGGTGCGGAACTCATTTGCTCTATGACCTATTATCCCTGCATTCTGAATTGTGCTATTTCAGTACGGATAAACGATGGAAGAAGGGCATATGGGGAGAGTTGCATTACGGCGATACCACGCCGGAGGCACTTAAAGGCCACCCGATACCCGTTGAGGGCTTTTTGCAGGTTTGGGCCAAGGCGGGCGTACCGGACAAAATCTACGGCAGTTGCCAGACGCATCTTGCGGATAGCCTGGATCCCACTTTCATTTGCTCACAGTACCAGGGTATAAAAACGACTCTAGCATCCGGCCGCATGTACCGTCTGATAGACAAGTGTCCAACCTACATCATGTTTGCGGATGTTATCGATCGCTTTTTCCCAGATGCGTACCACATTTTCTGCATCCGGGATCCAAGAGCAGTTGTCAACTCGATTCTCCGACTGGTCAGGATTACATCGCAGGATAATGTGGGCAAGGAATATCACGATGGCTTTTTTGCCCATATCTATCCAGACGGGTATGAGCGGTTTGTAGACAGACACCTTGTGGAAACGGTCTGCTGGCAGATAGCTCAATTGCTGGAAATCGGACACGGTTTCAAGGCGCTGCTTGGAGACCGTCTCGTATTTTTCCAATACGAGTCCTTGCTCGACAGTGTCGAACATTCGGTTCGCTATCTTTATGAAAAATTGAATTTGAAAGAGGAATTCACCTATCTACAGTATTTACCGAAGGCCTTCCCCGATTACAGTCCGTCTTTTCCAGGTGCCGATCATACGGTGCCTGACATGGAGATTGCATATACCTATGCGGAAAGGCCGTACCTCGATGCCCTCACAGATGTGGCGGAGCGCTTTGGATATAATGCACGCCGCATTGGCCAAATCGATAAGAGTTTTTTAAAAGGATATACGGTATGAGTATTCCATGGTTCTTACCCGAACTGGGCTCGCAGGAGGAGATACGAGTCGTATCGGTCCTTCAAAGCAATTATATCAATGACGGCGATGTAACGCGGGAATTTGAAAACGAAATGGCTGCATTTCTAAACGTGAACCATTGCGTTGCAGTCACCAGTGGAACCCTGGCCATAAGTTTGGCACTGATGGCCCTGGACATTGGTTTTGGTGACGAAGTCATAGTGCCTGACTTAACCTTTATCGCCACAGCCAATGCCGTCCGCCTTACCGGTGCGACGGTTAAACTGGTAGATGTGGATAGCAGGCGATTTACCATTGATCCAGATAGGGTAGAAGCGGCAGTCACAAAAAGAACAAAAGCGATTGTCCCGGTTGATGTGAATGGGCGCGGTGCTGACTATGAGGCATTATTGGACATATGCTCGGCAAATGACCTGGCGCTGGTTTGCGATTCGGCCGAGGCGTTGGGCTCCAAATATGGTGGCAAATACCTGGGAACTATCGGTGATGCCGGTTGCTTTTCCTTTTCGCCCAATAAAACCGTAACCTGCGGTCAGGGTGGCATGATAGCTACGAATCGCACCGATTTGTACCACCGCTTGCTCGAACTCAAAGATCAAGGGCGGCGTAAACAGGGCACCGGCGGGGATGACCTGCATCCTGTGATGGGCTACAATTTCAAGCTAACGAATCTACAGGCCGCCGTCGGACTTGCACAGCTGGAACGCTTGAAAGAGCGTTTGGAGAAATTTTTTCTCAGAGATACCCTGTATGAACGTTACCTGGATGGAATTGCCCATGTCGAGATTCCCCCCTGGAACCGCAGCGAGGGGGAAATAAAGCAATGGATGGATGTTCTGGTGGACAATCGCGCGGAAATTCTTTCCGCTTTGACAGAACGGGGAATCGGGCACCGGGCGTTCTGGTATCCCCTGCATACTCAGGCCCCATACCAACAGGACGACAAGCCCTTTCCAAATAGCATGGAAATATCTCGCAGAGGGCTTTGGCTGCCTTCCCATTTCAGCCTGTCAGAGTCTGACATTCAATCTGCCAGCCGGGTATTGAAGGCTACCGTCAATCTATAGTCGCTGGGCCTAAATTCAGCAACGACCTGCATGCCAATAAAAAATTGAAAAAACAGCCAGTCGCACATACAAACATCATCAGGGTCGGGCTTCAAATCATGCGCTTCTTGCCGCCGCGTCTGCGGCGGCAATTGCTGCCGTTGTTGTTTACACAGGTGGTTACAGCCGGTATGGAAATGGCCGCACTCGGGGCCATCGCCGGCTGGGCCTCCATCGTGTCCGACCCGCGCTACATGGCTCAGCGCTTGATGACGTCTCCTGACTGGCATCCGTTGTTACCGGATGCGCTGTTTGACATCATCAACAACCCGCAGCATCTCATCATATTTTCCAGCATCGTGGTAGTGATTGCGATCGGCTTGAAGAATTCACTGCAACTGGTCGTTACCTACTGGAGCGGGCGGCTGGCCGCCGGTGTGGACGGGTTTGTCGGGGATCAGCTGATGTCCAGGTATATTGCCATGCCCTATGAGTGGCATACGGATAAAAACCCGGCCGACCTTATCCAGTCCGTTCAATGGCGGGGTTATATTGGCAATTATTTCGTCGGGAACACCTTGCTGACCCTGAGCGACGTCTTTTTGATTGTCATGATGATGGCGGCTATTCTGGTGGCGGACCCGCTGATCATGATGATCGCGCTGATTGTCCTGGGAACCGGGGCGATTCTGATTTTCGGCAGGATTAAAAAGATAATCGACCGGCTGACCGTCAAAACCCGGGACCTTTACCTTAAAATCAACCGCCTCATTAACCAGTTGCTCTACGGAATCAAAGACGTCAAGATTTCCGCCCGCGAAAATCAGTTCCTGGGAACGTTTGAATCCGGCGTGTATACGCTGGCGAGATACCAGGCGTTACAGCGGATCATCAATCGTGCCCCGGTGTGGCTGCTTGAAACAGCCGGCTTTGCCGGAATCGCATTGACCGTCATTATCCTGGTCGCAGTGCTGGCGGTTCCAACCGCCAAACTGGCGGGTATCCTGGCACTGATTGCCGTTTCGGCCTGGCGCATTCTGCCCGCTATCAATCGCATATTGACCGGCATGGCGACCCTGCGTGAGGCCATGCCATACATCCAGAAAATTTTTTCATACATCGATCTGCTGGGATCTACGCAGCCAACGCAGCTACAGGTTCCTTCCGATCCGACCCTACCGCCGCAATTTCGACATGAGATCCGGCTTGAAGCGGTTTCGTTTGCCTATGCCGCGCGCGACGATATTATCCTGAAGGATATCGATATATCCATAGCAAAGGGCAAGACGGTGGGAATCGTGGGCCTCTCCGGTTCGGGTAAAAGCACCCTGGCGGACATTCTGATTGGCCTGCTCGTGCCGACAGGCGGCGGAGTCTACATCGATGGTATAAAACTGAATCGGCAATCCCGGGGCACCTGGTGGCAGGCGGTCGGATATGTCCCGCAGCATCCTTATATTGTAGACGGCTCGATTGTCGAAAACGTCGCGTTTGGATACGCACCCGAAGAGATTTCCCGGGAGAAAGTCCTCGCGTGCTGCCGCATGGCGGCCATGGACTTTTTGGAGCGCCTGCCGGATGGCATCGACACCATTGTTGGCGAGCGGGGCGCCAAGATATCCGGCGGCCAGCAGCAGCGGATCGCCATTGCACGTGCGCTGTATAAAGAACCGCAGGTGATCATATTCGATGAGGCTACCAGTTCGCTGGATTCTAGAAGTGAGCGGGCTATCCAGCAGACCATTTACAGCCTTAAGGGACTGCAAACCCTGATCATCATCGCCCATCGTTTGAACACCGTGGAAAACTGTGATGCAGTGATTTGGCTGAATCAGGGCCGGACGGAAAAAATAGGGCGCCCGTCAGAGGTTCTGGCGGCTTACCAGGAAGAGGAAATCGAGGCGACATCGTGATGGATGCCCTGGGCGTCATTCCGGCCCGTGGCGGGTCGAAGTCTATTCCATTGAAGAATATTGTGCCCCTGTGCGGCAAACCGCTGCTGGCCTACACCATCGAGGCGGCCCTGGCGGCCGGCTGCCTGTCCAGCCTGGTCGTATCGACCGACCATGACAAGATCGCGGCCGTGGCGGAGCATTACGGTGCCAGCGTTATCTGGCGGCCGGAAGCGCTGGCCACGGATGAGGCTCCAACCGAGCAGGCCCTGATCCACGCCCTGGAGACCATTGCGGCCGAGCGGGGTGACATGCCCGGCATGGTGCTGACCCTGGAACCGACATCGCCATTCCGGACCGCCGGAACCATACAGCGGTGCGTGGCGATGCTGGCGGATACCGGGGTCGATTCGGTGGTCGGCGTAGTCGCCACACACGGCTGCTACGGACGCATTATCGACGGCCGCTTCGAGCATCTCATTCCCAATCAACCGCGGCGGCGTCAGGATCGGGAAGCGCTGTACAAGGAAAGCAGCACCATTTACGGGACCCGTTCCAACGTGCTGCTGGCCGGGAAATCCGTGCTGGGCGAGCGGCCCTGCCCCCTTATCGTCGAACCGGAAGAGGCCATTGACATCAACACCCCTTTGGATTTAACGATCGCGGAAGCCCTGATGAAACCCCGAAAACAGGACAGTGATGCAGATGGTTAAAAAAGTTTGTGTGTTTACCGGCGGCCGGGCCGAATACGGACTGCTGAAACCCCTGATCGAAGCTATAGACGGCGATCAGAACACCCAGCTGCAGTTGCTTGTATCCGGCATGCACTTGTCGCCGGAATTCGGCATGACCGTCAGGGTGATTGAGGCGGACGGATATCACCCGGATGAAAAGGTGGAGATGCTGCTCAGCGCGGATACGCCCGTTGCGGTGTGCAAGAGCATGGGGCTGGGCCTGATCGGGCTTTCGGAGGCCCTGAATCGACTGAAGCCCGATATTGTGGTTATTCTGGGAGATCGTTTTGAAAGTATGGCCATGGCCACAGCATCGCTGGTTTGCCGTATACCGATAGCCCATATTCAGGGCGGAGAACTGACCTACGGGGCCATCGACGACTCCATCCGGCATTCGATCTCCAAGATGAGCTCCCTGCACTTTACCTATACGGAAGAATATCGTCGGCGGGTCATCCAGCTGGGTGAAGACCCGGCATGTGTGTTCAACGTGGGCGGCCTCAACAACGAGGTCATCCACAACATGGCGCTTTTGCCCCAAACCGAGCTTGAGAAGGAAATAGACTTCAAGCTGGATCACCCGAGCATACTGATGACCTTCCACCCGGTTACCCTTGAGAACGATACTTCCCGAACCCAGTTTGGCAATCTCCTGGCCGTCCTGGAGCAGCACGGCGATTTGTGCTGTGTGCTGACCAAAACCAATGCCGATACCGAGGGGCGGATCATCAACCGCATGATCGATGAATTTGTCTCCCGGCATCCTGAAAGAGCCGCCGCCTATACGTCCATGGGTCAGCTGCGTTACCTGAGCACCATGAACGTGGTTGATGCCGTCGTGGGAAATTCATCGAGCGGCATCATTGAAACTCCCAGTTTCAAGGTGCCGACGGTCAATATAGGCGACCGGGAAGAGGGCCGCATCCGGGCGGCCAACATCATTGACTGCGAACCGACGGTCTCCGGTATCGACGTCGCCCTGACAAAGGCGCTGTCGCGTGAATTCCGCCATTCTCTGGCCGTTATGGAGAACCCTTACTACAAACCGGATACAGCCGTGAATATCAAAAACGCCATTAAAAGGCACCGCCTCGTTGATGGGACGAAAAAGCGATTTTTTGATATAGCGCCTGACCTTGTTCAGGTGACGGGGCAATCCAGATAATTTGACGCTTGAGAGTAAAAACCGATGACTATTGAAGCAAATCTACTCATACATCCAGATGATGCGATATCAATCGCGATGACCAGGCTTACCGAGAGCCGCAAGCAGATTGTACTTGTGGCGGCTGACGATATGACGCTTCTGGGCACCGTCACCGATGGAGACATCCGGCGTGGCATATTGCGTGGCGTGGGTATTGACGAGCCGGTTGCCCGCATTATGTATACGACCCCGCTGGTTTCCATTCAGGGCGAGCTCCGGGAAGATCTCGTCAGTCGTATGAAATCAAAGAAAGTTCGCCAATGCCCGGTGCTGGACGCGTCCGGCCGTATCGTTCAAATGGTATTTCTGGATGAATTTTCGGAAGACCAGCAGCTCCCAAACTGGGCGGTCATCATGGCCGGCGGCATGGGAATGCGCATGCGGCCGCTGACAAATCACACCCCCAAACCCATGCTCAAAGTCGGCGATAAGCCGATCCTGGAGAATATCATCAGCAGTTTGCACGCGATCGGGATACAGAAACTGTTCATTGCCCTCAACTTCAAGGCCGACCTGATCGAGGCGCATTTTGGTGACGGGGCGGACTACGGCATTGATATTCAATACCTGCGCGAGGACAGAAAGCTGGGTACGGCGGGAGCCTTGAGCCTCTTGGAGGAAAAGCCCGCGCATCCGCTCATCGTCATGAACAGTGACCTGATAACCGATATCAACTTCAGGCACCTGCTCCAGTTTCACGCTGAGCATGCCGAGAGTCCGGCAACGATGTGCATTCGTGAGTATGAGATCAAGGTACCCTACGGTGTGGTAGAAACCGACGACTGCTATTTGCGGAACGTTACGGAAAAACCGATACAGCGGGTATTTATCAACGCTGGAATCTATGTGCTCGATCCGGAGGTACTGGCGCTCATCCCGAAAGACACATATATTGATATGCCTGAAATTTTCACAAAACTCGGGAACAACCAACAGAAGACAACCGTGTTTCCAGTCAGTGAATATTGGATCGATATAGGCACGATAGCCGATCTTAGGCGGGCAAACAGCCACCAGCAGTCCAACCATCACGATACCGAGTAAAAACGTCATGAAACTTACCGAGCGTAAAATTCTGGTAACCGGCGCAGACGGCTTTATCGGCAGTCACCTGGTCGAAGCGTTGCTGGCCGAAGGCTGCGATGTGCGTGCCTTCGTTTATTACAACTCCTTCAACTCCTGGGGCTGGCTGGATACGCTCCCGGATTCAATACGCAGAAACCTGGACGTATTTACTGGTGATGTGCGCGATCCCAACGGCGTTGCGGTTGCATTGCAGGATTGCGATGTCGTTTTCCATCTGGCGGCCTTGATCGGGATTCCATATTCGTATCACTCTCCAGACGCGTATGTGGACACGAATATCAAAGGCACGCTGAATGTTCTGCAGGCCGCCCGCCGCCAGGGCACCCGACGGGTACTGGTGACATCCACATCGGAAGTATACGGTACGGCGCAATACGTACCTATGGACGAGAAGCATCCTTACCAGGGGCAGTCCCCCTATAGCGCGACAAAAATCGGGGCTGACCGCCTGGCGGAATCGTTTTTCCGTTCCTTCGAACTGCCGGTGACGATCGTCCGGCCGTTCAATACCTACGGCCCCCGTCAATCGGCCCGGGCGGTGATACCGACCGTCATCACCCAACTTCTGAGTGGCAGCGACCAAATCCAGCTCGGCAGTCTGTCCCCTGTCAGGGATTTTAATTACGTGACGGATATCGCCTCAGGGTTCATCGAGATCGCAAAAACGGACCAGACTGCCGGGGCCGAAATCAACATCGCTACCGGCACCGGCTTTTCCATCGGTGATGTCGCCGAGCGCCTGATCCAGATGATCAACCCCGATGCCCGCATCACAACCACGGAAGAACGAATCCGCCCAAAAAATTCGGAAGTGGAAAGACTGATCGGCAGCAATGAAAAAATTCAACTGCTTACCGGCTGGAAACCAGAGGTCGACCTGACCACAGGCCTGGCAAGCACCGTCAAGTGGTTTAAAGAGGCGGATCATCTTTCCAGCTACAAAAGCGATATTTACAACCTTTAGCATTTCCGATCCATATTTTCACCGGCAGTGCTGTTCCCGGTATGACCGGTGTTGGGGAAACCTATGAAAACGCTGATTACAGGCGTGCAAGGATTTACAGGTTCCAGCCTTGCCGATCAGTTGGACCCGGTGAACGGGGAAGTGTACGGGGCTGACTTGAATTCCGGTGACAGCCGAAACAACATGACCTGCGATCTTGCCGATGCGGAAGAAACGCTGGCAATGCTCGACAGCGTGAGGCCTGATCAGATTTATCACCTGGCCGGGAGTTTCACCAATACCTACTCAAGGGATTACGCCGGCAACGTGCTCAGTACCCGGAATTTGCTCGAAGCAATAACGCAACTGGGTTTGACCCCGCGGGTTTTGATCGTAGGCAGTGCCGCTGAATACGGCCGGGTATCTGCAGCGCAGAATCCCATTCGGGAATCCCAGCCCTTGCGTCCCATATCCGTATATGGCCTTACCAAAGCCATGCAGACAACGCTCATGCGGTACTACGTGGAACGGTATAGGCTTGATATTGTGATGGCCCGAACGTTCAACCTTTTTGGAAAAGGCATCTCGGAACGCCTGTTTGTGGGCCATGTGTACCGGCAGGTCGAGAAATTGCACAACCAGGAGATAGCCTGCATTGAAGTGGGTAACCTGGATGCCCTGCGTGACTATATAGATGTGGCTGAGGCCCTGGCCTATTACCGGCTGATCATGGCGCAGGGGATAAGTGGCGAAATCTACAATGTGGGCAGCGGCAGGGCGGTTGCCGTTTCAGAGGTGCTGGAAAGAATTCTCAAGGCGGAAAATGTGCCTCCGAAGATGGTCAGGCAGGTCGGACCGGTCAAGGCTGCAATTGAAGATGTTGATGCTGCCTATGCAGATATCAGTAAATTATTGGCATTGGCACCATAAATCAGTGAATTGAGGAGGCCCTGATGGCAAACTACATTGAAATTAACGGGATTAAAATTGGCGAGGGTTACCCGGCCGTCACCATTGCCGAAGCGGCTGTGGAACACCTGGGTAGTCTCAATGTGGCCAAACGCATGGCGGATGTCGCCAGGGAGATCGGTGCCGACTTTATAAAATACCAGATGCACCTGCCGGAAGATGAAATGATCCCGGACAGCATCCATTTCTGGGGGGGGAGCCTGGATGATGTACTGGCGCAATACAATCTGAGCATTTCCGATCATGAAGCGCTGATGGCATATTGTGAAGAAATCGGCATCCAGTACCTTTGTACGCCTTTTTGCGCCAAAGCAGCCGATGTGCTGGAAGAACTCGGGGCAACGGCGTTTAAAACCGGATCCGGTGAAATGACGAATATTCCCATGCTGTGCCGTATCGCCCAAAAAGGGAAACCGATGATCGTCTCGACCGGTATGGCGACACTTGAGGAGATTGACACCACTGTGGCCGCTCTCAAGGAAGAAAACGCAGCCTTCGCGTTGACCAATTGTACCTCTATCTATCCGGCTCCCTACGATAAGATCAACCTCGGGTTCATCCCGGAAATGATCGAACGCTACAACGTGCCTGTCGGACATTCGGACCACACACCCGATATCTGGACAGCCCTGGGGGCGGTCATGAAAGGGGCCTGCATTATCGAAAAGCATTTTACGCTTAAGCGTGAACTGAAAGGGCCCGATTATGAAGTGTCTCTGGAGCCGGAAGCCTTCGGCACGATGGTCTCAGCCATACGTAAACTGGAAATGGCCACCGGCAGCCGGAAAAAGGTGCTGGATGAAGAGGCCGTGGTCCGTGATTGGGCGCATCATTCGGTGGTAAGCCTGGATATCATCCCCGTGGGTACTAAACTAACGCCTGAATTGGTGGGTGTAAAAAGGCCCGGACGCGGCGTGCCTGCGCGACATCTAACTGAATTTATAGGTAAACGTGCGACCAGGGACATTGTTAAAAACGAATTGCTTACCTGGGACGATATTGAGGCAGCAGATTGATAATATCCGGCGATCAGGATCGGTATGTCGAGCGTTTCAATAACGAAGAACTGAGCTATACATGCAACCGATAAAACAGATCATTGGCAAATTGCCCGGTGCGAGATTCCTGCACAGGTTTATAACAGCACCACATACCGAAATCACCCGTTTTCGAGAGTTTCGCGCTTTTAAAAAAGGTATAGAATCATATCGAGATGTTGCGCGAACTTCACCCCGCAAAAGGGTGCTTGTGGTCAGCCTTCTCGGCAATCTCACCGAAGCCGCCAAAATGGAGGCTTTCCTGGTCAAATCTATACAAAACCAGAACGTCAAATGCTATATCGTAACGTTGCGAGAATGTTGGTCCAATCTCTATTACCGGTCAATGGGGATTAATGATTTTATCTATTTTGACGATTACCTTGCAAGCGTCGGCACGGTATCACAGGACGAGGTAGCAACAGCTGTCTCACGAATGACATCATTCGATGATTTGATGGGATTTGAACGAGATGAGGTCCAGGTCGGAAAATATATCTGCTCGACTTTGGTCCGCGAAACATATCACGGCCATGTCGATCTTAAGGATCCAACAGTACGTGAAAAGATCATTAGGGCAAGCGAAGACTCTATCCGCAACATTGAGGCTGCAAATCAAATCTTTAATACTGTAAGGCCGGACATAACGCTTTTTTTGGAGAGGGGGTACACGCCTTATGGTGAATTTTTTGATTTGTCGCTTTCTAAAGGGTTAAATACTATCCAGTGGTGTGGGTCGCATCGAAATGAAGCTTTAACGCTCAAACGTTATACGCATAAAAACAGATCGGATCATCCCGCCACTGTTTCTAAAGAATCTTGGTCAAACTTTGAAAGTCTATATTCGCAAACAGATTTTAAAACATGTGTCCATAATGAGCTGTTCGCAGGTTATAAATCGGGGGACTGGTATGGTGAAGTCGGAACCCAGTTCAACACCGCATTTTACAGCCAGGATGAACTGAAGCGTAAAATAGGTATAGATACCGATAAGAAGACAGCAGCTATCTTTTCTCACCTTTTTTGGGACGCGACATTCTTTTATGGTGAGGATCTTTTTGATAACTACCGGGATTGGTTTATAGAGAGCGTTAAGGCGGCCTGTGAAAACGACAGGGTCAACTGGCTGATAAAATTGCACCCCGCCAACAAAGTTAAGTTGAAAAGGGACGGTTATCAGGGAGAACTCGTCGAAGTTCAGGCCATTCGGGATTCTATCGGCGATCTGCCCGGCCATATTAAACTTATCTACCCAGAAACAGACATAAGTACTTTTTCGCTCTTTGAAATGATTGATTATTGTATCACTGTCCGTGGGACCGTTGGCATTGAGGCGGCCTGTTTCGGGAAGCGGGTTTTTACGGCTGGAACCGGGCGCTACGACCATTTTGGATTCACACTAGACGCAGAGACACGTACGGATTACCTGAATTATCTTCGGTCAATAGATACGTTTCCAGCCATGAATGAACAGGAGGTGGCGCTGGCTCAAAAGTATGCATTCATTGCGTTCGTCGCCCGCCCCTTTGAATTGAAAAGCCTCAGGGTAGATTATAAAAATGATGAACAGGCATCCATGTCCGTTCAGGTGCTGCCGAGAAACGACCGTGATTTTCAGGAGCAGCCGGATGTGCAGTCTTTTGGAGAGTGGGCCGTCAATTCTATTGACGAGGATTACTTTAACGGTAACGTTGCGGTGGCAAAACCGGTCAACCTGAGCGAAAGGGAGGGCGGATGAAAGTTTGTCTGCTGGGATGTTATGGATTCTTGGGTAGCCATATTCTACACCATTTGGTCTCAGGCGGTCATGATGTCACGGGTATAGACAGGATCGCATCTGTACCTGAATGGCGCAAACATCTCGTCCCCTCAGCGTTTAAGGCAGTAACCGCTGAATTGGTAGATTGCCATGTCAACCTTGGGGCCCACCTTGATCACTCAAACGTCATCATATTTGCGGCCGGGAACCCGTCACCTGCTGGTAGCTCTTTTGATTTATTATTTGGAGAAGAATTGCGGGTACTGGTTAATATTCTTGAGTACATTGCCCAACACAATAAAGAAGCAAGACTGATTTTCATTTCCTCCGGCGGTACGGTTTACGGAAGGCGGGTTTACGGTACATTATGTTGTGAACATGAAGCGCTTGATCCCATTTCGATGTACGGTGTTTTAAAAGTTGCCTGCGAAAATGCCATCGGGGCCTTCATGGCACAATATGGGATACAGGCTACAATTCTTAGGGTCGCTAATCCATATGGCACCGGTCAGAATCCGGATGGTGTACAGGGTCTAATACCGGTTGTCATAAAGAAGTTGATTTTGAATGAAGAAATAATGGTTTTTGGTGATGGCAGGGTATATCGCGACTTCATACATATCGATGACATTAACCGAATGTTGGGGTCTATTTTGAAGGCCGAAACAAACGAAACTGTTATTAATGTGGGATCTGGAAAAGGTGTCGCGATAAGGGACGTCATCCAACTGGCAGCCGAAATAACAGGTCACGTACCGAAAATACGCCACCTACCAATGAGACCACAAGATCTTGAATGGAATGCCCTTTCGATAGAAAGAGCCGAGCACTGTTTTGGTTGGCGTCCTGAGGTACCCCTTGAGGATGGCATGCGAAGTATGTATCGCTGGCTGAGGCAATTTATGCAAACTGAATATTAATTTTTATGACGGTTCACTACCTGACAATTTTCGATCAAAACTACCTTGTACCAGCATTCGCACAGTACAGTCAGATAAGAAGGGTTACCAAGAGTCCAATTCACTTTTATACGCTGGACGACGATGCGGCGGTTCAATTAAAACGACTTGAATTGAGCGATGCAACGGTGCATCCCCCACGCGAATATATTTCTGAAGAGATCTGGACACGTAGAGAAAAGTGGTCCAAGGGGGCACTTGCTTTTATGAATAAAGCGACTGCTATTGAACATCTGATGGCCACGGGCGACACCGTGGACTGGACCGTTTATTTTGATGTGGATGTCGGCGTCTTCGACAACCCGCAGATACTGATTGAAAATCTTGCTCCAGACATATCCGTACAATTGACGCCGCATCGGTTTACACCCGAATTCGAGCATTTTGAAAAGAACGTAGGGCGCTTCAATGCCGGGTATGTCGCATTTCGAAACTCGAAAAGCGGTAGGCAGGCACTCAGCCATTGGCGTAAATTATGTCTTGAGTGGTGCCATGATTACGTTGATGGGGAAAGGTATGGCGATCAAAAGTATCTGGAGACGCTTGAAAGAAATTTTTCTTCAGTGTCTGTTTGCAATCATTCGGGCGCCAACGCGGCCCCATGGAATATCTCGGATAAAACCCTGGGTCTTATTGACGGCAGACCCTATATAGAAGACAAACCCCTGATTTTTTATCATTTTCAGGGGTTGAAACAATACAGCCGCCATTTGACGCATCTGTATGCCAGTCGGGATATGATAGTTTCAAACTTATTGTTGGAATATATCTATAATCCTTATATTGATAGTTTGATAAGAGCAGCGGATCATTTGCAACGGCATCTAAATGTGCCTCCCGTCTATGCAACGCGAACCCTTAAATTCCGAATCTATGAATTCCTTATGAAATTGAAAGGGTTGCCGGACAATTATTACCGCCTAAGATGACTTTCTGGCGGTTTTTTCCGGAATAAATTGAAAAGCAATCTCTCCCAATGTGGCTTCCATGAAGACTCCTCCCTGCCCGCTGTGCGGTAGTAATCAAAACAAGATCATTGACCAAATTGGCAGTAACGACTTGGTGACGCTTTATAATGCATTTTTGGGCGATGATATTCAGGATTTACTGGCGGGGATTGAGTTGATCCACAAACTGAAATGCAATGACTGCGACCTTATGTTCTCATGGCCGTTTGTTCTTGGTGATGAACGTTTTTATGCATTGGTGTCGCTGAAGGAAGATTATTACCCAACGGCAAAAAGCGAGTTTGAAATCGCTTCTCAGCATTTTCGGCAAGAGGATCATGTGCTCGACATTGGGTGTGGTGTCGGTGAATTTGCCGCCGTCGTAGATCGATACACTGGAATCGATATTAATGAATTCGGTTCTCTAAAAAGCTCCAGCAGGCATAAAGTACTCGGATATGGGGTCCATATCCCAGGTAACGTCTTTCCAAGTGATCTTTGAAGTTTTTACAGCCTGCTGGACGATACGCAT
>Ga0136654_1000061_pt1 | contig 38143 bp, 27 predicted proteins | sample InaspJWI70metaG_FD_94865 | JGI IMG/M metagenome (GOLD analysis project Ga0136654, IMG submission 94865) | Marine gutless worms symbiont microbial communities from Oahu, Hawaii - Inanidrilus sp. 1 OAHU.JWI-70 metaG (version 2) | ecosystem: Host-associated > Annelida > Digestive system >... | reverse complement strand
TCGACTGCGTCAGGCTCGACAAAGCGGATTAATCGGAGGTGGAAACTAGCTCAATGCATTTGGGGGGTGGGTCAAAAATATTGTCCGACAGGTGGGTCAATTAATTTTGTCCGTTGACACCAAGGCGTAAGATCATGAAATGAATCAGGTTTATAAGCAGCTTGATGTTGCTGGCGGTTTCATCTGTTGGCACCACCGGGATCAAGAGCGTCAGGTTTGGCGCCGCTAAGATATTCGTCGATTACCGGATGATCGAAACCGGAGCGGCGTACTGACGCAAAATGCCGTGGTTAGCGAAACCAATACTTTACGGGGATATAAAAATGTGGATCGACGCCGCTTTAGCAAGCTCGGGCAATTGATCTGCCCGTGCAGGCTGAAGCCCAGCGTACACGGCAAAGTCGATTCCGTGGCATCGCAGGGCCGCGGGAAATAGCACCTGGCTGGAAAAGCTAGGCCATAGGCTTTATTATAGGGGATCACGGGCCTGTGTCCCGTGGACCGGAAAACAGGCATGGGGATACCGCCAGTGGCTATCTCATCCTGGCAATGCTTAATTCAGGGTAAATCGCTCTAATGTGAACTGGAGCACATTACTGGAATTAAGGAAAAATTATTTTAAAGCTGTCTGATTGAAAATTGCGTATTTAGTTATGACCGAGGACACCAAAATAACAGCCAACGAAGGAAATGGCGCAAGCGATACAACCAACCGCAGGCGGAGTACGGATATCCCCAAACCGCTTGATTATGTGACCCGTGAGCTGGTTAGTGAATTCATCGAGAATCCGCGACCTACATCGCCGCCCATTAAGTCTTTCATTAAAAAATTGCTCAGAACGGGTTGACGCGCTTTACGCCAAGCTTTGCACTACTTTAGTAGTGTTGGCCGAAAAGCGGGGTTAAGCTGCCCGCTATGAATATCGATATCAATTTCATTGTCGGGGTGCTGGCGATCGTCTATGGACTGTATTGCTTTATCCAGCGCAAGCTCGCCCCCGAAAACATAAAAAAACTGCAAACGATGATCGAGCGCAATGGTGAAACAATGGCTCATTCCATCCATCTATTCGGGTATACGATCTTACCCATAGTTGCCGGCTTGCTGCTGTTATACGCAAGCTTGCGCGCTTAAAGGACCGTCCTGCGGCAACAGATAGTTGCGAGTTAACCCGGCCCGGGCCCGCTGCCGGGCGGGGTTTAATCTATTAACCGCATTTAATACTGGCCGTATTTTGAGTTGAGTGAAAATGTTGCCGACCAGGGCTTGCGGGTTATTGTCGGCTCGGCGCTCCGGCGTAGCTGTAACCCGGCATGCAGAAGAGCGTGCCTGGAGCTTCTACTGCAGGCTTTCCCAGTAGCTGGCGAACTGCACCGCAATGCGGCCGCTGCGGGAGCCGCGTTGGGTCGCAAACCGAATCGATTCGGTGCGCGCCGCGTCACACATCTTCATACCACGGGCCCGCACCGCCTGCTCGACCACGGCCAGGTACTGGTCTTGGGTGAAGGGATGAAACGAAAGCCAAAGACCGAAGCGGTCGGACAGCGATATTTTTTCCTCGATGGCGTCGCTGGGGTGCAGCTGGCCGTCGACCATACTGCTGTCGAGGTTGTCCTGCATCGATTCGGGCATCAGGTGCCGGCGATTGGAAGTGGCGTAAATAATGACGTTGCCGGGCTGCGGCTGCAGTGAGCCTTCGAGACAGGCCTTCAGCGCTTTGTAGGAATCGTCGTTGGCTTCGAAAGATAGGTCGTCCAAATAAATAATAAACTGGCGCCCGTCGTCGGCCAGCCGGCGGATGATTTCAAACAATTGGTTGGTTGCGGATTTCGGAACTTCGACGATGCACAATCCCCGATTTTCAAATTCGCTCAGCTGCGCCTTGATCAGCGACGACTTGCCGGTGCCGCGCGCACCCCACAGTAGCGCGTTATTGGCGACCTTGCCGTCGAGGAACTGGGCGGTGTTGCGGTACAACAGATTTTTTTGCCGCTCCAGGTGCAGCAATTCCGTCTGGTCGACGCGATCGAATTGCGCGATCACCTCCAATCCTTGCGGCAACCAGCGATAGGCGCTGTAACCCGGCGCGGTGTCGATTTCGGTTGGCCCGGGAATCAGCGTTTGCACGCGGTCGAGCAGCAGGTCGAGGCGTTTGAACAGCTTATCGAGTTCGGACATTAGACTTCGAGCTTCTTGTATTTGATGCGATGCGGTTGATCGGCGTCCTGCCCGAGACGTCGCTTACGGTGCGCTTCATATTCCGAATAATTACCTTCGTAGGTATAGACTTCGCTATTGCCTTCGAAGGCGATGATGTGCGTTGCAATTCGATCCAGGAACCAGCGATCGTGCGAGATCACGACAACGCAGCCCGGGAAGTCGAGTATCGCTTCCTCGAGCGCGCGCAGGGTTTCGACATCGAGATCGTTAGTCGGTTCATCCAGCAGCAGTAAGTTGCCGCCGCGCTTAAGCAGCTTGGCCAGGTGCAGGCGGTTGCGCTCGCCGCCCGACAGGTCCTTGACGAATTTCTGCTGTGCGGCGCCGCGAAAATTGAACCGTGAAACATAGGCGCGCGACGGTACTTGATAGTTACCGACGACGATATTGTCGAGCCCATCAGAGAGTTCTTGCCAGACGGTGTTGCTACCGTCGAGATCGTCGCGCGACTGATCGACATAAGCAATTTGCACAGTGTCGCCAATCTTGATCGAACCTTCGTCGAGGCTCTCCTGTTTCACCATGATGCGAAACAGCGTAGTCTTGCCGGCGCCATTGGGTCCGATAATACCGACGATGCCGCCGCGCGGCAGCTTGAACTCGAGATTCTGATACAGCAGCTTGTCGCCATAAGACTTCCTGCCGCCCTCGATTTCGACGACGACGTCGCCCAGCCGCGGACCGGGCGGGATGTAGAGCTCCTGGGTTTCGGAACGTTTCTGATACTCCTGTGACGACAGCTCCTCGAACCGCTTGAGGCGAGCCTTGCTCTTCGACTGGCGTCCCTTGGGGTTGGCGTGCACCCATTCGAGCTCCGCCTGCATCGACTTGAGACGCGCCTTTTCGGAGCGCTCCTCGTGCGCGAGCCGCTTTTCCTTCTGTTCCAGCCAGGAAGAGTAGTTACCTTCCCAGGGAATACCGTGGCCGCGATCGAGTTCTAGAATCCAGCCGGCGACATTGTCGAGGAAATAGCGATCATGGGTAACCGCTACCACGGTGCCGGGAAAATCTTGCAGGAAGCGCTCCAACCAGGCGACCGACTCGGCATCGAGATGGTTGGTGGGTTCGTCCAGGATCAGCATGTCCGGATTCGATAACAACAGCCGGCATAGCGCGACGCGGCGTTTTTCGCCACCGGATAACTTATCGACCGCAGCATCCCAGGGCGGCAGGCGCAGGGCATCGGCGGCAACGTCCAGCTTGCGATCCAGATCCCAGGCGCCAGCGGCTTCGATTTTCTCCTGCAGTTCGGCCTGTAGGGCTAGTAGATCGTTCATTTCGTCGTCGGACATGGGTTCGGCAAATTTCATGTTGACTTCGTTGAACTGATCTAGCAGCGCTTTGGTTTCCGCCACGCCGAGTTCGACATTGCCGCGCACGTCGAGGCGCTCGTCGAGCGCGGGCTCCTGCGCCAGATAGCCGATTTTGATGCCCGGCTGGGGACGCGCTTCGCCGCTATGCTCGGTATCGATACCGGCCATGATACGTAGCAGCGTCGATTTTCCCGCGCCGTTGTAACCCAGCACGCCGATTTTTGCGCCCGGGAAAAAGTTGAGTGAAATATCCTTCAGTATTTCGGTTTGCGGCGGTACGATTTTACCGACCCCGCTCATGGTATAAATGTATTGCGCCATGCGGTCGTTCTCTATTCAGAATTCGCGTATTCTAACAGCGCCTTAACAATTAAAAACAACTTCGTTATGCATAGCACGGCGGCATCTATTAATATTGTCGAATGTTCTGTTTATTAAGCGCGTCCTGTTACAGTATTATGCGCCATTAAAGCCGCAACTTCGGCTATTATTGAGACTAGCAATCACTTCGACATCGACCCACGAACCAGCCCACAGGTAAGCAGCCATGAGCATGAAAAAAATGCAGCAACAGAGTTATCTCTCCGGGGGCAATGCTGCATTCATCGAGGAACTTTACTCGCGTTATTTGAAAGACGAATCCGACGTTGACGAAAACTGGCGTAGCTGGTTCGCCGAACTCAAGAATGGTGAATTGACGCCGGACCAGGATCACCTCGAAATCCGCGAACAGATGAAATATGCGGTGTTGCATAAAACTGCGGGTAACGGTATCTCCGGGGGGGAACTGCACGAGCATGACGCTAAGCAAGTGCGGGTATTGCAGCTGATCAATGCCTACCGCGTCAAGGGTCACGAACGGGCGCGACTCGATCCGCTCAACATGAGCCCACGCGCCGATATCAAGGAAATGACCTTGGCTGGCAATAAATTGACCGAAGCCGATCTCGATACCGTGTTCAATACCGGCTCGTTGTTTGGGGTCGAAGACGCCAGCTTGCGCGAAATCATCGAACGCGTGGAAAAGACTTACTGTGGCACCATCGGCTCGGAGTATATGCATATCGGAGATCGTGCGCAGAAGCGCTGGATCCAGGTGCAAATCGAAACTTCGCTGGCGACGCCGAATTTCAGAGAAGGGCGGCGCAATCGAATCATGGATCGAATTATCGCTGCCGAAAACCTCGAAAAATACTTGCATACGCGCTACATAGGGCAAAAGCGATTTTCGCTCGAGGGCGGCGAAGCGCTGATTCCGATCCTCGATCGAGTGGTGCAGCAGGCGGGTGTTACCAGCACCCATGAAGTGGTGATCGGCATGGCGCATCGCGGGCGCCTCAACGTACTGACCAATATATTCGGCAAAATGCCGAGCGACCTGTTCGACGAATTCGAAGGCAATGTCGAACTCGATGAACGCTATAACTACGATGTTAAGTACCATCAGGGATTTTCCTCTGATATTTATACCGACTCCGGACCGATGCACCTGGCGCTGGCGTTTAATCCGTCGCACCTCGAAATCGTCGATCCCGTGGTCGAAGGCTCGGTGCGCGCGCGCCAGAGACGTTTCAGCGACCGCACCACGAACGATGTATTGCCGGTTCTCATCCATGGCGATTCGGCCTTCGCCGGCCAGGGTGTGGTCATGGAAACTTTCAACATGTGCCAGACGCGCGGATACAAGACCGGCGGCACCATCCATATCATCGTCAACAATCAGATCGGTTTCACTACCAGTAACCCGCGCGACATGCGTTCGTCGCTCTATTGCACCGAGGTGGCGCGCATGGTGCAGGCGCCGATATTCCACGTCAATGGCGATGACCCCGAAGCCTGCGTCTTTATCGCCGAGATTGCGGTCAAGTATCGCGAAACCTTTCAGCGCGACGTAGTCATCGATATGGTTTGCTATCGCCGTTACGGTCACAACGAAGCCGACGAACCTGCGGTAACTCAGCCGCTGATGTATGCGGCGGTGCGTAAACATCCACGCCTGGTTGATCTGCATGCGCAACGCCTCATCGACGAAGGTTTTACCACGCGCGAAAAAATCGATGAAATGGTGGCCGACTACCGGCGTGCGCTCGATGAAGGCGGCGCAGTGGCGCTCAACGTTATTTCCGGTCTCGAACCGACGGCGGCGCGCGACTGGGCCGGCCTGCACGAAGGCGACGTCAATATCACCCCCGGCACGCAGGTCACCAGGAAAAAAATCCAGGCGCTGGGCAAACGCATGCTGGCCATCCCGGAAGGTTTCAAATTACATTCGCGGGTAGCCAAGATCATGGAGAATCGGCGGCAAATGCTGGCGGGCAAACTGCAGAGCGACTGGGGATTCGCTGAAAATATGGCTTATGCCACGCTGCTCGACGATGGTTATGGCATCAGGCTTTCGGGACAGGACAGCGAGCGCGGCACATTCTTCCATCGGCACGCCGCCCTGCATGATCAGAACAGCGGCAAAATCTATAAACCGCTGAAATATCTGGCCGCGGATCAACCGCGTTTTGAAGTCATCAACTCGTTTCTGTCCGAGGAAGCGGTATTGGGCTTCGAATACGGTTATTCGTCCACCGACCCCAAAACGCTGGTTATCTGGGAAGCGCAGTTTGGCGATTTTGCCAACGGCGCGCAGGTGGTCATCGATCAGTTTATCAGTTCGGGTGAAATGAAGTGGGGCCGCCTCAGCGGGCTGGTCATGCTGCTGCCGCACGGTTACGAGGGCCAGGGGCCCGAGCACTCCTCGGCGCGCATCGAACGTTATCTCGAACTTTGCGCGCAGCATAATATGCGGGTCGCGCAGCCAACCCTGCCGGCGCAGATCTTTCATCTATTGCGCAGCCAGATGTTGTGCGGGTTCCGGAAGCCGCTGGTGGTGATGAGCCCGAAGAGCCTGTTGCGTCATCCACGAGCGGTATCGTCAATGGATGACTACAGCAAGGGAGAATTCCAGAAAGTGATTCCGGAAATAGATAAGATCGACGACAAGAAAGTAAAAAGGCTGATTATTTGCAGCGGTAAAATTTATTACAAGCTATACGAAACCCGCGAACGGGACTACGACCACGGCACCGCCATTGTTCGCATTGAACAGCTGTATCCGTTCCCGAAAGTCGACTTGAATGCAATCCACGATAGATACCCGGCGCTCAGCAACGTGGTCTGGTGCCAGGACGAGCCGCGCAACCAGGGCATGTTCCGTGAATTCAAGAGCCGCTTGAATGAGATTTTTGCGCCGTTACAGGTACAATACGCCGGACGTAACTCGTCGGCGTCCCCGGCGGCGGGTTACATGGCTTTGCATCTGAAACAGGAAGCCGAGCTGGTGAAAGACGCTTTCGAGGCCGATTACTCGGATAGACTCGAATAGTTCAGGAAAAACGATAAATTCTGGAGCAGATTATGCAGGTAGAAATAAAGGTTCCCGTGCTACCGGAGTCGGTGACCGAAGGGACTCTGGGCGATTGGCACAAGCAGGTTGGCGACAGCGTTTCCGTCGAAGAGAATATTGTCGATCTGGAAACCGATAAGGTCGTGCTCGAGATCGTCGCCAGCTCTGCAGGGGTAATCGAGTCGATCGCGTTTGAATCGGGGGCAACCGTAAAAACCGATGACGTACTCGGCGTCATCAATACCGAAGTCGCCGCGTCTGCACCGGCCACGGCAGTTGCCGAACCGGCACCCGAACCAGCCGCAATAGGCGATGGCCGGGCAAGCCCCGCGGTGCGTAAACTACTCCAGGAACATAATCTCAGCGCGCAAGACATTCAACCCAGCGGTAAAAAAGGCGCTATTACCAAGGCCGATGTCGAACGTCATCTGCAACAGCAGGCGCCGGCGGTACCGGCCGCGGCGAGCCCGCCACCGCAATCGATTCCATCCACGGGACGAAACGATAGGCGGGTACCCATGAGCCGATTGCGCGCCAAGATCTCGGAGCGCTTGAAGCAGGCGCAAAATACCGCGGCCCTGCTAACTACCTTCAATGAAGTCAACCTCAAGCCGATGATGGATACCCGGGCGCAGTATCGGGATAGCTTTGAAAAAGCCCACGGCGTCAAGCTGGGCATGATGTCGTTTTTTACCCGTGCGGCAGTCGAAGCCCTGAAACGTTTTCCTGCGGTTAATGCTTCTATCGATGGCGACGAAATCGTTTATCACGATTATTTCGATATCGGTATTGCCGTCAGTTCGGATCGCGGCCTGGTAGTGCCGATTCTACGCGATGCCGACCAGATGGGGTATGCTGAAATCGAGCAGGCGATCCGCGATATGGGTATGCGCGCGCGTGACGGCAAACTCGGCATCGATGAACTCACCGGCGGCACTTTCAGTATAACCAACGGCGGAATTTTCGGTTCGATGCTATCGACTCCGATTCTGAATCCGCCGCAATCGGCAATTCTCGGCATGCATTCGATCCAGCAGCGCCCGGTGGTGATCGATGGTGAGATCGTGGCGCGACCGATGATGTATCTGGCGCTGACCTATGACCATCGAATTATCGACGGCAAGGAGGCGGTGCAATTTCTGGTGACGATCAAAAATGTGCTCGAGGATCCGGCAAGAATGCTGTTGGGCGTGTAGGCGTTAACCCAGTGACTATATTACAGCCGGGTTAATAGTGTTCGAGCTTAAAGGTTTTTCATAAAACTGAACTGGGTTTTTTCGGAGTCGACCGCAGACTCCATTAGCGATACGTCACCCGATACGAATCGTTTCGCTAGATCGTCGCTATCGATTTCGCAAATGCGGGTGCCGTCGCGGTCGACGAAGATGAACAGGCTCGAATCCTCGGCTTTCCATGCCAGTTTTGCCAATACCTTTTCGCCATTATGCGTCATGTTGACCCATTCGCCGGTGTCTAGCGCCTGTACCTGATTGAGCTTTTTCGGCTTGCTGGCTTTGGCCTTGCCCTTGCCCGAGTTCATTGCTTCGAGCAGTTCGGTCGGAACCTGGAAAACACCGGTTTGCATCATCGCATCGAACTCGGTGGTATCTTCCATGGTATCGTGGTATCTTCCATGGTATCGAAGGACTGCGCACTCAGGGATCGCGTTTTGCGTTTGGCTTCGATCTTCGATATGCGTTTGGCTTCGATCTTCGATATGCGTTTGGCTTCGATCTTCGATAATATTGCGGCCGGTTTCTTCCAGCACGTTTTGTTGCTCGAGCTTGAGATAATCGCGTAATGACTGTTGCAGCGATTCGGCCAGCTTGAGGCTGCGCATCGCGCGATGCAGTGAATGCGCGACATGCGGCAGCGTTTGGCGAAGTTCTTCCTGTTCATGTTTGCTCGACTTTGGGATTAACGACCACACCTGTTTTTTCACCATTCCGATGGCCTTGTGCCAGGCATCCGAATCCATGCCTTGCTGTAGCCCGATTTGAACCAGTAGCGGTAACCATACCTTTTCGAACAGGATTAATGGGGTACCCTGAATCTTCAGGGGTTGGGTGATTTCGTTCAGCCGGGTTTTAACCACCGGCAAAACCTTCTGGGTGGCCTCGATGCGACGCGCCTTGCGGATCGATGCCTCGTTTTCCTTGACATAGGCCAGGTAGCCATCGAGCATCTCGGTATAGCTGTCAACGGTGATGAACCCTCGGCTGGCGAGGATATCGATATGCTCGCGAATGAATCGCACGCCGGAAAACTCCGAGTTGCCTCCCCGGGCAATTTGGACTTCCTTGTTGATAATGCCGTCCAGCAGCCGCCGCGCGGGATTGCTCGAGCGGCGCAGGAAACCGTCTTCCTGGATCGCGGTGATGAAAATATAGATTTGCAGCCGCGCAAGTTGCTGCTTAATCGGGGAAGGCAAATCTTCGTCCTCGAAAATCAGCTTGAAAATAAGATTGAGCTGATCGATTTGTTTTATATGCTGTCCGATGCCGGATTGGTTGAAGCGCTGCTTTAACTCGGGAAACAGATTTTTGTATTGGCTGGCCGGCTGACGCGATTTTTCCTTGAAATCCTGTAATAGCATCAGCTGGGTAATAGTTTGGTTGGGAATCATCGAAGCGACCGTCGCGGATTCACTCAACCCCTCGATGTTACGTAAGTGAATGCGCGCAGGCGGAATGTCCTTCAGCATGCCGTAATTGAATAATTTCTGGTCTATACGGCGGTAAAACGGGCCCAGCGCCTCGATGAAGCGGGCGGCAAATAAATGGTAGAGCGCGATCTTGTAGCTCACCTCTAGATTGAGGCCATCGATTGCGTATTGAAAGGCTTCGCATAGTCGCTTCACTTGCAGCGGGTTATCGTAAATACTCGCGCGTGAACGTTTTATGCAGGCCTGCAGGCGCTTCAGTATAGCGCGGTCAAATTCCTTGAAAGCCTCGGCGTAACGTGACGTAATGCCTTGCAATTCGGTAACTTCCTTGGCCGAGGCGGCGCTGGAAAGCCCAAGGCTTTGCCAGTCACGCGTACCTTTGGCCGTTTCCGCGGAACCACGGCCGGATTTAAATTCGGTAAATTGTTTGTTGAGTTGAAAGGTAAAAGATGAGCAAATAATACGCTGTTTGTGTTTGATCAATTTGATCAAACGCGCACCATCCTTGTCGGAAAGACTCCAGCTATGGTAGTTTGCCGCGCTTTCGATCATGCCCAGCAGCATTTCGGTAGTGTGTTTTTTACTGAGGCCGACGATTTCCGCAAAGACATCCTGTCCGGATATCGAATCGGCTTTCTGTTGTTTTTTCGAAACGGCCATGTGTGCGGCTTTTCACAAGGGTTAGAGAAAGTAATATAGATGAAAACAGGCATGATTTCTTGCAACTATTTTCACAGTCGTGCGAATTCGAGCAGTTTTCCGATAGAAGGCGTAAAATCACCATTCGGCGGGCCACAATCAATGCAGAAACTTAAGTTATTTGTCACCGGCCACAAGGGCTTCGAAACGCCTTTGTTTCACGAATTACGGGCTATTCTGGAGTCGACCGATGCGAGCGTGACTAAAGTCTATGGCGGGGTCGAGGTCAGCGCCGTACTGACCGCGGCCTATCTGATCTGCCTGCATTCGCGCCTCGCAAACCGCGTGTTTTGCGAATTGGCGCGCGCATCCGTGGAAGACGAAAACCGGCTTTACGAAGCCGTTTATCAAATCGAATGGGAGCAGCATTTACAGGCGCGCAACAGCATCGCGGTGTCGGCGACGGTATCGCGTTCGAAACTCGATCATGGGCATTATGTCGCCCTTAAGACCAAAGATGCGATCGTCGATCGTTTGCGCAATATATGCGGCAGCCGGCCGGTGGTGGCGAAAAAACAACCCGATATTCAAATCCACGTCAATATTCATCTTAACCGCGCCAGCATTAGCCTCGACCTCTCGGGTGAGAGTTTGCATCGGCGCGGCTATCGTACCCGCCACGGCGGTGCCCCGCTGAAGGAACATCTGGCCGCCGCGCTGCTGCAGCATGCCGGCTGGACGTTCGCGACGGCGAGTAGTCTGAGACTGCTGGATCCCATGTGTGGCTCGGGCAGCTTCGTCATCGAGGCGGCGATGATCGCCGCCAATATCGCTCCCGGGTTGCAGCGGGATTATTTCGGTTTCAGCAAATGGTTGCAACATGACGCCGCAATCTGGCAGCAGTGCATCGAGCAGGCACGGCGGGCGCCGGCAGCGCAACCCGGGATTAGAATTAATGCCAGCGACTATGATGCCGGGGCGCTGGAAATCGCACGCGACAATGCACGGCGCGCGGGGGTGCTTGATCTGATCGAATTCTCGCATCAACAGATTGCCGACCTTGAATTGCCAGCGATCGCTAGTCAAACCCTGGTCATCTGTAACCCACCCTACGGCAAGCGCTTACAAAGCGAGCAGGGTCTGAGCCAGCTTTATTCCGACCTCGGCGACGCCCTGCGGCGCCTGGCGCCCGCGCGGCTGGCCGTCATCTCGGCCAATCCCGATTTACTGCATCGGCTCAAACTGAAACGTTTGAGCCGTAAAGACGTGCGCAATGGGCCGCTTGATTGTCTATTCGCGATCTTCGAAACTCCGCGGGAATCCGCCGCCGAGCCTTGCGCAACGGTTGTCGACTCGAGTGTTGCCGATGAAGCGGCCCTGCCGTTACGTAATCGACTGGCAAAAAATTTCAAGCACTTACAGCGTTGGGCCAAACGCAACGCGATATCCTGTTATCGCCTCTACGACGCGGATTTGCCCGAGTTTGCGTTTGCGCTGGATTGTTATCAAAGCGAAATCGCATCCGAGCAATTGTGGTTTCACCTGCAGGAATATCAGGCCCCGGCGCGTATCGATTCCGGTTTGGCCGAGTATCGCATCAAACTCGCGGCCGACGTCGTGCGTGACCTGTTCGGGATTTCGGAGCAGCAGCTGTTTTGCAAAACCCGTAGCCGCCAGCGCGGTGCGAGTCAGTATCAAAAGCAGGATAGCCGGGGTGAGTTTTTCCAGGTGCGCGAAGGCGAGGCATCGTTGTTGATTAATCTCAGCGACTACCTCGACTCTGGATTATTTCTCGACCACCGCGTGCTACGCGAGCGGATTTATCGCAGCGCGCGCGCCAAATCAGTGCTAAACCTGTTTTGTTATACCGGAACGGTTGGGGTTCACGCCGGCCTGGGCGGCGCCAGTTCGGTATTGAATGTCGATATGTCCGCGACTTATCTCGACTGGGCGCGCGAAAATTATCGGCTTAATCGGCTGGATGACGAGAGTCGATTTCAATTTTTGCGCGCCGATATCGTCGCGCTGCTCGACAATCCGGCCAAGTTTTCGGTAAAACCCGAGTATGATTTGATATTCTTCGATCCTCCATCGTTTTCCAATTCCAGCAAGATGCAGCAAACCCTGGACATTCAGCGCGATCACGGCGCCCTGATTATGCGAGCCATGCAATTATTGGCGGCTGACGGCCTGTTGCTATTTTCGACCAATCGACGCGCTTTCAAACTCGATCCCGAACTGGCGCCGAAGTATGAAGTCCGGGATATTTCTCAGGCGACGATTCCCGAGGATTTCAAGCGCAATCCCAAGATTCACCGCTGTTGGGAAATCCGGCACTTGCATGCCTGACGACACCAGCGATTATCGGGATGTGTTTCTGCGGGATGTAGCCCTGCTGGATGTGCGTGCGCCGCTTGAATTTTGTCGCGGCGCCTTTCCACGGGCGGTCAACCTTCCGCTGCTGGACGATCGACAGCGTGAACAAATCGGTACCCGTTACAAGAATGCCGGCCAGGAGGAGGCGATTCGGCTCGGCCTCGAGCTCGCGACGCCAGCGATAAGAGCGCAGCGCCTGCAGCAATGGCTTGCGTTTCGCGAGCAAAATCCAGACGGCTTTATTTATTGTTTTCGCGGCGGCCTGCGTTCGCGTACGACGCAGCAGTGGATGCGGGAGCAGGGCGCCGATTACCCTCTGATCGTCGGTGGTTATAAGGCGATGCGTCGTTTTCTCATCGATGAACTGGATCGATCGGCCGCACAGGTAGCATTGGTTTGTATCGGCGGCCTGACCGGGGTTGGAAAAACCCGGGTATTGCGTAAGCTTAAGAATCATGTCGATTTCGAGGGCTTGGCCAATCATCGGGGCTCGGCTTTCGGCCGCGATGCGCTGGATACCCAGCCCGCGGTAATCGATTGGGAAAACGCGGTTTCGATCGCGTTCTTAAGACATCGCGAGCGCTATCCCCGGGGTCCCGTGTTTGTCGAAGACGAAGGTCGTCGAATAGGACGGGTCGGCATGCCCGATTCTCTATTCAGGGCGCTGCTAAGAGCGCCACGCGCCATTTTGCAGCTTGATATCGAAGCCCGCATCGAGCTGATCAGCGAGGACTATATCCTGCACGGCTGGCCGGCTTACCAGCAAGCTTACGGCGATGCGGCGCAAAAGGAATTCAGCGATTTCGTGCTCGATAATCTGGCGCGGATACAAAAACGCCTGGGTGGAGAGCGGTATTGCAAGCTGCGGCGGTGTTTTACCGGCGCGTTGCAGGATTTATTTCGTCATGGCACGGCGGAGTCGTTCCATGACGGGATACGAACTTTGCTCGAAGAATATTACGATCCGATGTATCGTTACCAGCTTGAATGTAAACGGCCCGAAATAATCTTCGAAGGCCCGGAAGCGGAGCTGTTGGAGTGGGCCGAAAATTACGGCGCCGGCTGAACTATCTACCAATAACAACGTCATATGGCGGCAATTAAAACGGAATAATAACGCATGAAAAAAACCATCCTGTTGGTGCTGCTGGGCTGCGTCCTGCTGTTGTTTTTTCAGTTTGACCTGGGACAGTACCTAACGCTCGATTATATTAAGTCCCAGCAGCAGGTAATTAACCAGTATTATCTCGACAATCGCCTGCTGACGCTCATCGGCTTCTTTTTGCTATACGTCGTGATTACCGGCGCCTCGCTGCCGGGCGCGGCAGTATTAACGCTCGCCGCCGGCGCCATTTTTGGCCTGGTTACGGCGTTGATTTTAGTTTCTTTCGCCAGCACCATCGGCGCGTCCATCGCGTTTCTGGTATCGCGTTATCTCTTCCGCGACATGGTTGAGTCCCGTTTCGGGACGTCGTTGCAAGCGGTTAACGCGGGTATAGAAAAGGACGGTCCATTTTACTTGTTCGCATTGCGCCTGGTGCCTGCGTTTCCGTTTTTCGTAATCAACCTGGTAATGGGGCTGACCAAGTTGCGTTTGTGGACCTTTTTCTGGGTCAGTCAATTGGGCATGCTTGCGGGAACCGTGGTGTACGTCAATGCCGGCACCCAACTCGGACAAATCGAATCGGCCAGAGGAATTTTCAGCACCGAAATCTTGCTTTCTTTCTTGCTGCTGGCGATATTGCCGTTTATCGGCAAGAAGTTGGTAGCGGTGCTGGCTAGTCGCAAGGCGCTGGCCGGATACAGCAAACCCGATGAATTCGACACCAATCTGGTTGTAATCGGCGCCGGCTCGGCGGGCCTGGTAACCGCCTATATTGCCGCAGCCGTCAAGGCCCAGGTAACCCTGATCGAAAAACACAAGATGGGCGGCGATTGCCTCAACTTCGGTTGCGTGCCGTCGAAAGCGCTAATCCGCTCGGCCAAATACATGTCGCATATCGCACGTAGCAAGGAATTCGGCATCGGCAAGGCGCAAGCCGAGTTCGATTTTGCCGAGGTCATGCAACGCATTCAGCAGGTTATCAAACGAATCGAGCCGCATGACTCGGTGGAGCGCTATAGCGGGCTTGGCGTCGACGTGGTTCAGGGAGAAGCACGTATCACCTCGCCGTGGATGGTCGAAGTCAACGGTGAAACGATTCGCTGCCGAAATATCGTGGTTGCCACCGGCGGACAACCCTTTGTGCCGCCCATCGAGGGCATCGATCAAGTGGATTATTATACCTCCGACAATCTGTGGGACATGCGCGAGAAGCCGCGCCGGCTAGCGGTGCTGGGTGGCGGTCCAATCGGTTGCGAACTGGCTCAGGCGTTCGCCCGGCTGGGGGTGGCCGTGACCCAGGTTGAAATGTTGCCCAAGTTATTATTGCGCGAGGACCCCGAGGTATCCAACCTGGTCGAGCAGCGATTTGTCGATGAAGGGCTGCGGGTGTTGACCGGACATACCGCGAAACGTTTCGTCAAACGCGACGGCAAGGATTTTCTGGTCGCCGAGCATGACCAAGCCGAGATTGAAGTCGAATTCGATACGCTGATCGTCGCCGTGGGGCGCAGCCCGAGATCCTCGGGATTCGGTCTCGAAGAACTGGGTGTCAGGTTAAACCCGAATCGCAGCATCGAAGTGAACGAGTATCTGCAGACCAGCATACCGACAATTTATGCCTGCGGCGACGTTGCCGGTCCCTACCAGTTTACCCATGTTGCCGCACACCAGGCATGGTATGCGTCGGTCAATACATTATTCGGTATTTTCAAGCGCTTCAAGGCGGATTACTCGGTCATTCCCTGGGCCACGTTTACCGAGCCCGAGATTGCACGCGTCGGCTTGAATGAAAGCGAGGCGCAGCAGCAGGGCATCGAATACGAAGTGACGCGTTACGGCATCGACGATTTGGACCGCGCGATTGCCGACAGCGAAGCACATGGTTTTGTCAAGGTGTTAACGGTACCTGGAAAGGACCGTATTCTCGGGGTGACTATCGTCGGCGAACACGCCGGGGATTTGATTGCGGAATATGTCTTGGCGATGCGACATGGCCTGGGCTTGAATAAGATTCTCGGCACTATTCATATTTATCCGACGCTGGCCGAAGCCAACAAGTATGCCGCGGGCGAGTGGAAACGCGCCCATGTGCCGCGACGTCTGCTGCAATGGGTCGGCAGGTTTCATCGCTGGCGCCTTAAATCCGGTTGAGTAATGTTGCTGGCAAGCAGCGGAGGATGGGGTCAGGCGGAAAGGGTTTATCGATTACCAGATCCGGTTTCGGTCGATTCAGGAGTGCAGCCCCCGATTCAGCACACGCAATGAAAGCACTCAATCCCGAAACTATCGGCAAACCGGCAACCAGCGTCTAGCTAGTTCCGTGCAGCTAAGCTTGCACCCTGACGGCATCCTCGAAAAGCTCTCGAAGCACAGCTGTAACCGTAACCGGGCAGGTTGCAGTCCGCCGTAAAACCAGGGACCTTATACCAACCGGCCATCTCTGCGCCGAAGCCCAGCTCGTGATTTCCGCGGCTAAATTCCTGCTTGAGATCGAAGCCGAAGCGGTCGGCGTAAAGGCCCCCGTCAGGCTGTAGGCGAGTTACCAATTGTTGTTGCGTTTTACGACAACATGATAGGATTTGCCTCCGGCTAGCGCCGCAATAGGCCGAATTCGATTTGCCGGATTGGATTTTTGCGGCAATTCGATCGGGTTTCGAATATGCGTTTAATCGAATCGTAACAATATCGATGTAACAATTAAAAAAATCGCACATCTAGTTAACAGGAGTTCATTATGATTACAAAGAAGAGAATTCTGGGCGTCGTCGCTGCGATTGCAGTGGCCGGTTCTTCGGTTTCGGCAGCGGCCGCCATCGAAGTGCAATGGTGGCATGCTATGGGCGGAGTCAACGGCGAGCGGGTAAATAAACTTGCCGCGGATTTTAACGCTACCCAGTCCGATTACAAGGTCATACCGAGTTACAAGGGTAACTATACTGAAACCATGACCGCTGCTATCGCGGCGTTCCGCGCCAAGGAGCAACCGCATATCGTTCAGGTATTCGAAGTTGGAACGGCAACCATGATGGCGGCCAAGGGTGCTATTTATCCGGTCGAACAAATGATGAATGATGCCGGTGAAGCGTTTAACAAGTCCATCTTCCTGCCTGCGGTTATCAGTTATTACCAAACTCCGAAAGGCGAATTGCTGTCGATGCCGTTTAATAGTTCTACGCCCGTGCTTTGGTATAACAAGGATGCTTTCAAGAAAGCCGGTATCGCGTCGGCGCCCAAAACCTGGGGCGAGATGAAAAGCGCGTCTGAAAAGTTGGTCGCCGCCGGATACAAATGCGGTTTCTCTTTTGGCTGGCAATCCTGGGTTATGATCGAGAATTACAGCTCTTGGCACGATCTAGCCATGGGCACCCAAGAAAATGGTTTCGCGGGCACCGATACCAAATTCACCTTTAACAATCCCCAGGTCAAGGCGCGAATCGCCAGCATTGCAGACTGGTCGAAGGATCGCCTGTTTACTTACGGCGGTCGCCGCGGCGATAGCCTGTCGATGTATACCAATGGCGAGTGCGGTATGTGGATGAATTCTTCCGCCTACTACGGCTCTATCAAAAAGCAGGCTAAGTTTGATTTTGCCCAGTCCATGCTGCCGCTCGATACCGCAGTATCCGGCAAGCCGCAAAATTCGATCATCGGCGGCGCGACCTTGTGGGTGCTCAAAGGGCACGACAAGACTGAATACAAGGCTGTGGCCAGGTTCATGAATTATTTATCTTCGCCCGAGGTGCAGGCATGGTGGCACCAGGAAACCGGCTATGTGCCGATTACCACACCGGCATATGAATTGTCCAAGAAGCAGGGTTTTTACAAAAACAATCCGGGAACGGACACCGCAATCAAACAACTCAGCCTGAACCAGCCGACTGCCAATTCGCGCGGGGTTCGTTTTGGTAACTTTGTTCAAGTCCGAGATGTCATAAACGAGGAAATGGAAGCGATTTGGAACGGCAGCAAGACCGCATCCCAGGGATTGGACGACGCTGCGTCTCGCGGCGATAAACTATTGCGTAAATTCGAACGCGCCAACAAGTAGTTACTGGGTGTCGAGCGGACGCTCCAGCCGTTTTGCTGGAGCGGTCGTGACTGTGCCGTAAGAGAATAATCGGATGCTAAAAAAGGTTCATTTCGAACCATCTTTTTTGCCTTATTTGCTGGTAGCCCCTCAAATACTGATTACGCTGGTGTTTTTTATTTGGCCGGCGGGGCATGCGCTATACCAGTCGTTGTTGATCGAGGATGCCTTTGGCCTCAGCACCGAATTCGTCTGGTTGGAAAATTTTGGCGTTTTGATCGAGGATGAACACTATCTCGGCGCGTTCCAGCGCACGGTGTTTTTTTCGGCGCTGGTTGCGATGCTTTCAATGGGATTTTCACTGGTGCTGGCAGCGATGGCCGATCGCGTTATCAAAGGCGCGATGGCTTACCGCACCTTGTTGATCTGGCCTTATGCCGTGGCACCGGTCGTTGCCGGGGCCTTGTGGGTCTTCATGCTCGATCCGACTCTGGGCATATTGACCTACGGTTTGTCCGCCATGGGATATGAGTGGAACCACAAACTCAACGGCAATGAAGCCATGACCCTGGTGGTTATTGCCGCTGCCTGGAAACAGGTTGCCTACAATTTTCTGTTTTTCCTGGCCGCGATGCAATCGATACCGAAGTCACTGATCGAGGCGGCGGCAATCGACGGCGCCGGGCCGATACGCCGATTCTGGAGCATTATTTTCCCGCTGATTTCACCGACGACCTTCTTTTTGTTGGTAGTGAATATCGTTTACGCGTTTTTCGAAACTTTTGGCATCATTCACGCCATCACCCAGGGCGGTCCGGCCAAGGCGACCGAGATTCTGGTATACAAGGTTTACAACGACGGTTTTGTCGGCCTCGATCTCGGCGGCTCGGCGGCTCAATCGGTAATACTGATGGCAATTGTTATCGGCCTTACCGTGATCCAGTTTCGTTACGTCGAGAAAAAGGTCGAGTATTCATGATCGAGAATCGGCCTTTGGTAACGCTGGGCTCCCACATCATGCTGGTGTTGGGGGTCGCGATCATTGCGTTCCCAATTTGGATCACCTTTGTTGCCGCGTCCCACGATGCCGTGCGCATGACGCAAGTCCCGCTGCCGCTGTTACCCGGCGATCAGTTTTTTGAAAATTTCGTTCAGGCTATGAGCAAGGGCATCAGCGGCGGTGCGAATCAGGGAGTAGCAATGATGCTGTTTAACAGCCTGGTCATGGCTCTGATGATCGCGCTTGGCAAGATAGCGATTTCCCTACTGTCGGCTTTTGCCATCGTTTATTTCCGTTTTCCCTTTCGCATGGGCTTTTTCTGGATGATATTCATCACCCTGATGCTGCCGGTAGAGGTCAGGATCATCCCGACTTTCGAAGTGGTGGCGAACCTCAACATGCTGAATTCCTACTGGGGTTTGAGTATCCCGTTGATTGCATCGGCCACCGCTACCTTCATGTTTCGGCAGACCTTTCTGACGATTCCGGACGAGCTACTGGAAGCGGCGCGCATCGACGGTGCGGGGCCGATGCGCTTCTTCGTCGACATCTTACTGCCGATGTCGCGTACCAATATTGCCGCGTTGTTCGTGATTCTTTTCATCTATGGCTGGAACCAGTATTTATGGCCGCTGCTAATTACCACCGATCAGAGTATGTTCACCATCGTCATGGCCATCAAGCAGATGCTGGAAGCGGCAGAGCAGGCACCCGAGTGGAATATCATAATGATGACCACGCTGCTGGCAATGCTGCCGCCGGTCGTGGTTGTCATCTTGATGCAGAAACTATTCGTTAAGGGTCTCACCGAAACCGAAAAATAGAGGAAACTAAATGGCGAAAGTCAGGCTCAACAATGTCGCGAAAACCTACCCTAATGGTTTCAAAGCGATTCACGGGATCGATGTGGATATCGCGGACGGCGAATTTATTGTCCTGGTGGGTCCGTCGGGCTGCGGTAAATCAACCTTGATGCGCATGATCGCGGGCCTGGAATCGATTACCGAGGGCAGTATTAGTATCGGTGAGCGGGAAGTCAATAATCTCGAGCCGGCGGATCGGGATATCGCTATGGTGTTTCAGAATTATGCGCTCTATCCGCATATGAATGTATTCGATAATATGGCCTATGGCTTGAAGATAAGAAAGGTAGCAGCCGCGGAGATTCAGAGCCGCGTCAATAAAACCGCTGAAATTCTGGAACTAACGGCAGACCAATTAACCCGCAAACCGCGCGAGCTTAGCGGCGGCCAGCGCCAGCGCGTCGCCATGGGGCGGGCGATAGTGCGCGAGCCCAGCGTATTCCTGTTTGACGAACCCTTGTCGAATCTGGATGCGAAATTAAGGGTGCAAATGCGTATCGAAATCAAGCTCCTGCAACAGCAATTAGGAACTACCAGCGTCTACGTTACCCACGATCAAGTCGAAGCCATGACCCTCGGGCATCGACTGGTTGTTTTAAACCAGGGCAGGGTCGAGCAACTAGGCACGCCAATTGAACTCTACGAGCGGCCGTCGTCGTTATTTGTCGCCGGATTTATCGGCTCTCCGGCGATGAACTTCGCACCGGCCACCATCAACGCCGCCGGGACCGCGGTTCAGCTGGACGGCGGTGTAGCATTTGATCTACCCGCGGGGGCTTTTAGCGACTTTTGCAATCAAAATGTCACTCTCGGCATCCGTCCGGAAGACCTGGCGCTCGCCGGTAGCGAGGATAGCAGTCGAACGCTTGTTACCCGGCTGGTCGAACATCTGGGGGCGGATACGCTGGTGCATGGTCACTTTGGTCAAAACCAGACCGATATGACGATTCGCCTGGCCGGGATTCAGGACTTTAAGATCGATCAAGCCTTAGCCCTGCACATCGAGCCCGACAAAATACACTTGTTCGATAGTGCTACCGGAAAGCGTCTCGGATAGATGCGGCGACGAACTCAAAAAATCTGCGCAACGCTAATCCGAGGGCTGCTTTTTATGGGATTGATGGGGCCTTGGGTTACGGCGCAGGGATTCGATCTGCAGGGTCACCGCGGTGCCCGTGGACTCATGCCGGAAAATACATTGCCGGCGTTTGCCAAGGCGCTCGCTATCGGCGTCAGCACGCTGGAACTCGATCTTGCGGTTACCCGCGATCATCAAGTCGTGGTCATGCATAATCCGCGCTTCGAGCCCGAAATTGCCCGTCAAGGTAATGGCGACTGGTTGCTGCAAAGCAGTCCCAGCATTCACTCGATGACCCTGAATCAGGTTAAAACCTACGATGTCGGACGCCTGAACCCCGGCCGCAAATATGCCGAACGATATCTCGATCAGCAAGCGATTGACGGTACCCGGGTGCCGACCCTGGGTGAAGTGTTCGAACTCGTCGATAAAGCGGATAACCGCTGGGTTCGATTTAACATCGAGGTCAAAATCGATCCCCGGAATCCATTGATTACTCATCCGCCCGAAGAGTTTGTCGCCGCCGTCATCGAGGTGATTCGATCTTATGGTATGACGCAGCGGGTTACGGTGCAGTCCTTCGACTGGCGTGCGCTGCAGGCGGTCCAGGAATTGGCCCCCGGGATAAAGACGTCCTATTTAACCGTTGACCAGGATTGGTTGAGTAACCTGCAGACCGGGAAGCCCGGAAAATCGCCCTGGCTGAACAATTACGACGTCGATGATTTCGATGGCAGCGCGGCGCGCGCGATCAAGGCCGCCGGTGGCAGTATCTGGTCTTCTTATCACAAGGAAGTCAACGCCAGGGCGATTAAGATGGCGCAGGGTTTGGGCCTTGCGGTCAATGTTTGGACCGTAAACGATACCTCGCGCATGCGCGAATTGATTGAAATGGGGGTCGACGGCATTATCACCGATTATCCCGATCGTTTGCGCCAGGTACTTAAAAATCTCGGTATGCCGTTACCCCGGCCAACGCCGATAATCGACTAGCCCGGCCTGTTCCAGGTCGCAACCGGTTAACGCTCAGCTTGCCGGATTCAATGGTCGGCGAAGACCGAATTGAATTGCTCGCTGGTTTTGACGAAGGTAGTGCATTTGCTGAGCCACTTCAGTTTCTTAGCGCCGGCGTAGGTGCAGGTGCTGCGCACGCCGCCGAGCAGATCCTGGATCGTATTTTCAATCTTACCGCGGTAGGGCACATGGATCTCACGACCTTCGGACGAGCGATATTCCTTTAGACCGCCGAAGTGTTTTTCATTCGCCGCTTTCGAACTCATGCCGTAAAAGCTGACGAACTTGCGCTCTTCGATCTGGTCTTGCCAGCCAGTCTCGGTTTGTCTGACTTCACCGGTTTTATAATAACGTGTAATGATCTCGCCACCGCCTTCGTCGTGGCCGGCCAGCATACCGCCGAGCATGACGAAATCGGCGCCCGCGGCAAAAGCCTTGGCCAGGTCGCCGGGGCAGGTGCAACCGCCATCGGCGATAATATGCCCGCCGAGCCCATGCGCCGCGTCTGAGCATTCGATTACCGCCGACAATTGCGGAAATCCGACACCGGTCTGGATCCGCGTGGTACAGACGCTGCCGGGGCCGATGCCGACCTTGACGATATCGGCGCCGCTTAACATCAATTCCTCGGTCATTTCACCGGTGACGACATTGCCGGCGATGATCACGATCTGCGGATAAGCTTCGCGCAGTTGTTTTATGAACTCGGAAAAACGTTCGGAGTATCCGTTGGCGACGTCGACACAGACGTACTTGAGCTGGTGGCCGGTTTTAGCATATACACGGGTGAATTTTGCGAAATCCTGTTCGGTGATACCGGTCGAATAAGCGACATTGGCTCGGCGTAAAGGCTGCTTTATACCGAAAAAATCGATTAGTTGGTCGGCTTCGTAATTTTTAACCAGGCAAGTGAATAGCCCCATACCGGCGAGTGAGTCCGCCATCTCGAAGGTGCCCACACCGTCCATATTGGAGGCCATGATCGGTATGCCGCGGTAGTGCTCGTCATTCTCCGACTGGTAATTGCGAAAAGTGAACTCGCGCTCCAGTTCCACGTCCTTGCGGCTACCCAAGGTACTGCGTTTGGGTCGTATCAAAACATCCTTGTAGTCGAGTTTGCTGTCGTCTTCGATTCTCATAAAAAATGGCAGGTTGTTGGCGGACAGCAGCGGACCTTAGCACGATTTCCAAGCTTGGAACAGGTCGTCCTGTCAGGCGGTAAAAGGCCTGCCGTGCCGGGTCCGCAACTTGATTCGACCCGATTTCAAGCGTATTCTGATTTCCACTCGTTGTTACGGGGGATATGACATGAAAAGGCATTTTTATGTAAGCGACGATCTGGATGATCTCGATCGAATCGAGGAAGAGCTCGAATCAACTGGTGTACATCGGCCGCAAATACACGTTTTCAGCCGCGACGACACCGCAGTAGAAACTCACGACCACTTACACAATATCGAATCCGTTTTCAAGCAGGACGTGGTTCACGGCACTATCGTCGGTGCCTGGATCGGTATTGCTCTAGCCGCCCTGGTTATACTTGTAACCGCAATCAGCGATTGGCCGGAAACCTATACCTGGGTGCCATTTATATTGCTTGCGATAGTTTTACTCGGGTTTGGCGCGTGGTCAGGCGGTTTGTACGGAATCCAGGTTCCGCACCGAGATTTCAAACGCTTTGAATCGCAGTTACGGGATGGCATGCACGTATTTATTGTCGACGTCGATCCGCAGCAGGAAAGCAGCCTGGAGCGGGTAGTCAGCCGTCATCCGCGCTTGAAGTTGGCGGGCACCGGCAAAGCGACCCCGCGCTGGATCGTGATGGGTCAGCATAATATTAAAAAGTTTACCTCGGAGACTTTTCCCTAGTCGATTTTATGGTTTACTGGATCAGGGACGATCCGTTATTTATTATTAACCCGGCGCCAACTATATCGTCGGATTAAAACTCATGTTTGATAAAAATACCGATCGCCAGGCGTTATTAATCGATTTAGACGGGGTTATTTATCAAGGCGCTGAATTGGTCGATGGCGCCATCGAGGCGCTCGACTGGATCAAGCAGCACCGGATTCCCTACCTGTTTGTCACCAACACCACCTCGCGCCCACGCGCCGCGCTACTGGAAAAATTCCAGGTCCTGGGCTTCAGCGCACAACTCGATGAAGTCATGACGCCTGTCATCGCGGCGGCGCAGTGGCTTGAAGATCACCGAAAACGCAGCGTGGCGCTGTTTGTGCCGCCGGCGACGCAACAGGATTTTGTAAATGTCGACGCGGTGGCGCTCGATCAGAATCGCGCGGTCGATGCGGTAGTGGTTGGCGACCTCGGCGAAACTTGGGACTTTCAATTGCTGAACCGTGCTTTCCAGTTTCTGATGCAGGATCCGCAGCCGCGGTTGATCGCGCTAGGTATGACGCGTTACTGGAGAGGGAAGAACGGGTTGCAACTCGATGTCGCGCCGTTCATCAAGGCGCTCGAGCATGCGGCTTCCTGCGAAGCCGTCGTAGTCGGCAAGCCGGCCTGCGCTTTTTTCGAGGCGTCACTCGCGCGCTTGCAGGCCGGTGCCGAGCAGGCCTTGATGATTGGCGACGATATTGTCGGTGATGTCGATGCCGCGCAGCGCTGCGGTATAAAGGGCATTTTGGTCAAAACGGGTAAGTTCCGTGCCAGCGATCTGGACGGAGCGATTACACCGTTTGCACTACTCGATTCGATCGCCGCATTGCCTGGCTGGTGGGAATCGACACGGACGGGCGGCAGTAAAACCACCTAGCGTACCGCAGCGCGCTAAGGCATGCTGCAAGATTTAGCGCGTGCGCGGGCAGACGCCGCCACTGCCGAAAAAGAATTCGATTTCAGCCCTCGCGGTATCCACTCCGTCCGAGCCGTGGACGGCGTTTTCATCGACGGTTTTTGCGAAATCGGCGCGAATGGTTCCGGCGGCCGCGTCGGCGGGATTAGTAGCTCCCATGACTTCGCGGTTCTTGGCGATGGCGTCCTCACCCTCGAGAACTTGCACCATGACCGGGCCAGAGGTCATGAATTCGACCAGATCGCCGTAAAACGGGCGTTCTTTGTGTACGGCGTAAAACTCGCCGGCCTTTTCCGCCGACAGGTGCTCCATGCGCGCGGCGACGAGGCATAAGCCGGCTTTTTCGAAGCGGTTGTAAATCTCGCCGATAACGTTTTTGGCAACAGCGTCGGGTTTGATAATCGAAAGCGTACGTTCGACGGCCATTTTGGGATCTCCAGGGATGAAAAATGCTGCGAATGATACTCCTTGGGGTACACTTATGCGACCTCTTTTCAGGCTCGGACAATGAAAACGGATCAACACAAGCGCAAGCATTTGAAGAATTATCGTCCCCCCGATTTTGACATCTCGAAAACCGAGCTCAGGTTTGAGCTCGACGCGGCTCGCACCCGGGTGATCAGTCGCTTGCAACTGCAGCGCAGGACCGCCAGTCCCGAGGCGAAGCTGGTGCTTGACGGCATCGAATTGAAATTGCTCGAGTTACGCCTCGACGGCGTGCCACTGCAGGCCGGCGATTATGAGCTGACGGCCGAAAGCCTGATCCTCGAATCGGTGCCCGATCGCTTCGAAATCTACTGCGAAGTGGAAGTCGATGCCGCGGCCAATACTCGGCTCGAAGGTCTCTATCTGTCCAACGGCAACTTTTGCACCCAATGCGAAGCCGAGGGTTTTCGCTATATCACCTATTACCTCGATCGTCCCGACGTGATGTCGGTATTTTCCACCGAAATTCATGCCGACCGGGAAAAATACCCGGTGCTGTTGTCCAACGGTAATCCCGTAAGTCGCGGTGTGAATGGCGCCTCGCATTGGATCAGCTGGCAGGATCCCTATCCCAAGCCGGCTTATTTATTCGCGCTGGTGGCGGGCGATTTGGCCTGTATCGAGGATCGCTTCGTCACCTGCTCGGGCCGAGATGTGAAACTGCAAATTTTCACCGAGCACCATAATCGGGAAAAATGCGGCCATGCCCTGAATTCGCTGCAACAAGCGATGCGCTGGGACGAGCAGGTTTACGGGCTCGAATACGATCTCGATTTGTACATGATTGTTGCCGTCGACGACTTCAATATGGGCGCGATGGAAAACAAGGGCCTGAACGTTTTCAATACCAAGTATGTGCTGGCCAATGCGCATACCGCCACCGACGACGACTACCTGGCCATCGAGAGCGTTATCGCGCATGAGTATTTCCATAACTGGACCGGCAATCGGGTCACCTGTCGAGACTGGTTTCAGTTGAGCCTGAAGGAAGGGCTGACGGTGTTTCGCGATCAAGAGTTCAGCGCCGACATGTTTTCGCGCGCGATTCAGCGCATCGGCGATGTGCGGGTGTTACGCAATCACCAGTTCAGCGAAGACACCGGGCCGATGGCGCACCCGGTAAGACCGGATTCCTATCAGGAGATCAACAACTTTTATACCGCGACGGTTTACAACAAGGGTGCCGAGGTGGTCCGCATGATGCATTGCCTGCTGGGCCCGGATAATTTTCGCAAGGGTATGGATCTGTATTTTGCACGCCATGACGGGCAAGCGGTAACCACCGACGACTTCAGGCATGCGATGCAGGATGCTTCCGGGATCAGCCTGGAACGGTTCCAGCGTTGGTACGAACAATCGGGGACTCCGCGCATCGATATCAAACGCGAGTACAACGCTGAAACCGGATTGTTGGCGCTCAGGGTTAATCAGCATGCCGGCACGACTCGCGGTGAATTGAATCGGCCCTTCCATATGCCGATGCGGCTGGCGTTGTTCGATCAGAATGGCCAGGCCTTGGCTTTGGGTGACGAGGGTAACCTGGAGCAGGTGGTCGATATCGACGAGCATGAAACCAGATTGCAGTTCCCGCGCATGCCGGCAGGGGTAATGATATCGGCATTTCGTGGTTTTTCGGCACCCGTGATTCTGACGACCGATCTGAACAATGACGAACTGGCGCGGTTGATGGTGTGCGACAGCGATGCATTTAACCGCTGGGAAGCCTGTCAACAGCTGGCCAGTCGCGTCATGTTGGCGATGTTGGATCAGGGGAGCGAGACCTGGGCTGAGCTGCAGCAGCCATTGCTGCGCGCCTTTCATGATTTGCTGTCGAATCCGCAACCCGATCGCGCTCTGGTGGCCGAAATGATGGTGTTGCCCGGAGAGAAGTATCTGGCCGAAATGCTCGATCAGTCGGATGTGCATGCCATACGCAGCGTGCGTGAAAACCTCAAACTCGCGCTCGCCGGCCGAGTAGAAAAGTTGCTGCTACAGCATTATAGGGACAGTTTGAATTCCGGTGAATATCAGCCGAATCCGGATGCGATTGCCTGTCGCCGCCTGAAAAACATCTGCCTGTCTTATCTAATGCAATTGGAAAAACCGGAATACTTCGACTTTTGCAGCACACAATTCGAGCAGGCCGATAACATGACCGATCAAATCGCTTGTCTGCAGTCGATCGTGCACTTTCGAAACGATTTACGCGAGCGAATCGTGGCACGGTTTTATCAGCAGTGGCAGGATACGGCGTTGGTAGTGGATAAGTGGTTTAGCGCTCTGGGTTCGAGCACCTCCGACAATGCGTTGGCTGATATCGCCGCCTTATCCGATCATCCTGCATACAGCCTGCAGAATCCAAATCGGGCACGCTCTCTGTTGGGTGCCCTGATGGCCAATTCATGCGCATTTCATCAAGCGGACGGAGCTGGGTATGTGTTTGCCGCAAACAAGATTCTGGAGCTGGATGCGATTAATCCGCAAGTAGCCGCGCGCCTTGCCAATCCTTTCGTGCACTGGCGCAAACTGGTGCCGGAACTGGGGCTACAAATGAAAGCGCAGCTGCAAAGCATGCTCGCCAGCGGCGCTATATCCAATGATTTGAACGAATTGCTGACCACCAGTCTCGAGGATTAGCACACAGCGATGCCCGGCAAAATCCAGTTGGTCCTGCCCGGACTATTCGATCTGCCTTTATCCGAGTTCAAGCCGGAAATGTTGGCCGACGGACTGCCCGCTCTGAACCGCATCTTGCGCTTCGCAAATCCCCGGCCAAATCCAGCCTTCAGCATAGATGCCATCCTGCGCCGGGTGCTCGCAATGGAGACACCGGGTCAGTCCGCCAGCCTGCCGTTGGCGCAGTCTTGCGCGCTACCCGCGCAACATCAGCCACGGCGACTGCTGTTGTTTCAAGCGGTACATCTACGCCCGGATTTACACAGTGCTATCATCGTTCCAATCCAGAATAATCAAGAAAATCTTCATGATGTTAATATAATAATCAATGATTTAAGAGATTTATTTAATGTCGACTGTGATATAATAGATGTCGCCACGGGGTTATTTCTAATCGCCTTGAAAGAATTCGACGCGCCGCACCACTATCCGCATATACTGTCGGTTCTGGGCAAGGCCGCCAATCCCTATGTCGAGCAATCGCGCCAAAATCTGGGCTGGTACAAACTGCTCAACGAAATGCAAATGTTTCTGCATCAACACCAAGTCAACCGGGATCGCGAGCAGCGCGGATTGCTACCGGCCAACAGCCTGTGGTTCTGGGGCGGAGGTATGCGGCCAGATAAATTCGACAAAGGAATCGTCTGGTATTGTGAGGATTCAGTGTTGAACCGATTCGCAGCAAACCTGGGTTTGCGTACGCTGCCGTTCGACGATCTGACAAAGCTCGTTAGCAGCGCCGAAGCCGCGGTAATCGATTTGCGTCTGCTCGAGCAATTGAAAACCGGTGCCGCGAAGAAACTCGAGCCACTCTTGCTCGATATTGAAAACAGGCTATTGCAACCGCTGCTGAGAACGATCGAGCGGGATCGCAAAAGCCTATTCCTGCAAGCCGGTTTCGAATCCGATTTCGAACTGGGAGCGGGCGCAGCGCTGAAATTCTGGCGGCGGCCGCGAAACCTCGCATCCTGGAGCGGGCAGGAACGGGTATCTTGAGTCAGGATATTTTTTACCGCGATACTATGCGAAAATATTGGAAATTATTCGAGTCATCCACATGCCGGCCAAAATCAACCTACCTAGCTTTGCTACTACCGAAGACGTCGTCAAGGAGTTGAAACCGGGTTACCCGGTTTATTGCCTGCGTCCGGCGGAACTAAAGCGGCAGGCGCGTTATTTTCTGGACAATTTTCCGGGGCGGGTGATGTATGCAGTTAAATGTAACCCTCATCTGGCTGTTTTAAACGCCTTGTTCGAGGCCGGCATTCGCCATTTCGATACCGCATCACTGGCGGAAGTCGCCTTGGTGCGCGAGCATTTGCCGCAGGCGGACTGTTACTTCATGCATCCGGTCAAACCGCGCGCCGCAATCATGACCGCGCATCAGGTATACGGCGTCGATCACTATGTAATCGATCATGAAAAAGAGCTCGATAAGATCATCGATGTTACCGCTGGCGGAGACGGCAAGGTAGTGCTGGTGCGGATCGTGACTCCCGTGCATGAAGCCCAATACCAATTGTCGGATAAATTCGGAATCAACGCGGAAGACGCGCCCGCGTTGTTGAACAAAGTTCACGCGGCGCATTTTCAGACCGGCGTCGCGTTTCATGTGGGTTCGCAATGCCGCAACCCGCAGGCCTTTGTCGATGGCATTAACACTGCGCTCGATGTCATCGAAGCGGCTGGGGTGCCGGTGCATTATCTGGATGTCGGCGGTGGTTTCCCCGCCCTGTACCAGGATGATAATCCGCCCGAACTCGACGCATACTTCGAGGCCATATACGCGGCTTTCGACCAGTCGCGCCTGCGCCGCGATTGTGTCTTGATGTGCGAACCGGGGCGCGGGCTGGTTGCCAGCGGCTGTACTTTGCTGGTTCAGGTGCAACTGCGCAAGGAAGACAAGCTTTATATCAATGATGGCGTCTACCAAAGTCTGTCCGAAACCCTGACGGGCAAGATGAAATTGCCGGCCAGGCTGATCAACCCCCAACGCGAAATCACCAGCGCATATCAGGATTTCACCATTCTGGGGCCAACTTGCGATAATCTCGACATTCTACCGTCTCCCTTCCATCTTCCAGCCGACGCCGATGAAGGCGATTGGATCGAAATCGGGCAAACCGGCGCCTATAGCAATTCGGCGGCTACTCGTTTCAACGGATTTTTCCCTGAAACCTTCGTCGCAGTGGATGCACCCCCGCTACTGCCGCGGTAGCTCCCGAAAGTTTTGGATCCGGAAGCATCCAGCAGGAGTGACGAGTTGAGTACGCAGCTGTCAGATTCCAGGATATTGAAATATCCCATTAGTGTATTCACGCTCGCCGGCGGTATCGCGCTAACGTCGATCGCAGTCGTTTTGCATGGGCTGGGTTTCGGATTCGAAAATCTGACCCTAATCAGCTTGCTGGGACCGTTTCTTGTCGGCAGCACGATCGCGTTTTTAGGGTACCGCCTGCTGCGGAGTAACCTGGCAAGCCAGCGGCGGAAACTGGAAACGGAACTCTCCCTGCGTAGCGCCGAGCTAAAGACCACCGAAGCACGGTTTTACGATTATGCACTGGCCTCGAAGGAGTGGTTTTGGGAAACCGATAAGGACAACAAATTTGTTTTCCTGTCGTCGCACCTATATGACCTGGGCGGCGCGAAGCCGGCCAGCATCATGGGCTTGCGGCGCGAAGATTTCAGGCTACCGCCGCTTGACGATGCCGAACGGGCGCAATGGGATTACTACCAGGAGTGCCTGCGGCAGCGTGTGCCGTTTGAGAATTTTCGTTACCGGGCAAGTATCGTCGACATCACCGAGGCGATCTGTCAAACCAGCGGCAAACCTTTCTTCGACGAAAAAGGTGAGTTCATGGGATATCGGGGCACCGCTAGAATCGCTACCGAGGAAATAGACAACCCTTACCGCATGACGCAGGCTCACCAGTTGATTTATAGCGCGACCGCGATGTTCGACAGTGGCCTGGTGCTGTTCGATACCGACGATCGGATGGTCATCTGCAACGAACGCTATCGCCAGCTTTACCCCGAGATCGGCCCGCTGCTTGAGCCCGGTGTGAGTTTTGAGGAAATCGCGCGGGCTTACGCCGAGGTGGGCAGTTTTGCCAACGACGAAGAAAAAAATGCCTGGATCGAAGAGCGCCTCGATCAGCATCGAAACCCGCCGGGCAGTTTTGATCAGCGACTAGCAAGCGGTAATTGGATTCGCGTCATCGATCAGTGGCTTCCCGACGGCAGCATGGTCGGCTTGCGCGTCGACATCACCGAAAACAAGCGCATCGAAGCCGAACTCGAACAGGCCCAGCGTATCGCCCGGGTCGGCAGTTTCCGCTGGGACGCAATACGCCGTAAATTTATAAATGTCTCGAACGAATTCGCCCGTATAGTCGGTATGACGAAGCAGGAAGTAATGGATGCCAGTTGGGAACAGATATTGGACCTGATACATCCCGATGACAGGGAGCGGGTTGAAGATGCCTTGACTCGGATCGATGTTTCCGGCGCGGAATACGAGGTCGAATTTCGGGTGCGGCATTTCGACGGCGAGATTTTGCAAGTGGTCGAACGCGGCATCGCCTCGCGGGTCGAGGACGGCCGGATCGCCGAGTTATTCGGGGCGATCCACGATGTGACCGAATCGAGGCGTATCGAGGAAGAATTGAGCCTGGCGCAACGGGTGGCGAATGTCGGCAGCTTCCACTGGAATATCGAATTGGGGCGGGTGGAATCCGCTAGCGCCGAGTTTGCGCGTATCCTCGGGTTGTCGCAGCAGCAGGCTACGAAATTGGATGAAGCGAGTTTCGGTGCCTTGATTCACCCCGACGATCTCGTCCGGGTAACCGAAAACCATTCCTGGCTTGACGCCATCGGGGAAGAGTACGAGATCGAATACCGAATAGTCAGAAAGGATGGAGAAGTGCGGCATGTGATCGAGCGGGTGCGTCCCAGCCGATATAAAAACGACCGCCCCGTCGAACTGATATGCACCTTGCAGGACGTTACTGAGCGTATCGTCGACCAGTCGAACAAGTACCAGAGCGACCTCGTACTCGAAGCCGCGATCGAAAATGTGCCCGGCGGCTTTTTGTTGGTTAGCGAAGACGGTTACATCGAGAGGTTTAACCGTAAGTTTTTCGATCTTTACCCGAAGCAGCAGTTTTTTATTAACGAGGGTGTGCCGCTTGCCAGATTCCTGCAGTTCGGGATCGATATGGAAGTTTATCTGGAGGCAAAGGACAATCCGGAAGAATGGTTGCAGCTGCGCCTGGAACGTCTCGATGCGGGGAATATCGAGTTTATCGACCGCCTGTCTGATGGACGCTCGATTCAGGTCGCGTTGCGACGCTTACCGAACGGCTCTCAAGTCGGGATGCATGTCGACGTTACCGAATTGCAACAGGCGCGCGATGCCGCGGAAAAGGCGAACGAGGCCAAATCCGAATTCCTGGCTTCGATGAGCCACGAATTGCGCACCCCGATGCATGGAATCCTGAGTTTTACCGAACTCGGACTCAAGCGTCTTGACACGCTGAGCCAGGAAAAGCTGCAACAATATCTAGAAAATATCCAGCTCAGTGGTACCCGGCTGCTCTATCTGTTGAACGATTTACTCGATCTTTCGAAACTTGAAGCGGGCAAGATGTTGCTGGATATGCGACCGGTAAAAATATCGGACCTGGTTAAGACATGTATCGCGGAACAGGATCTGCGCCTGCGCGAAAAGGACCTGCGCTGCGAACTAGACGTGATATCTACGGAGAGCAGTTGCAGTTGCGATCGTAACCGCATCCTCCAGGTTATCACCAATATTGTCGCCAACGCGATCAAGTTCAGCCCCGAAGGAGGTGAAATCCGGATTCGGCTGGAGTGTCGCGACGCCAAGGTTCGGATGCGGGTTTCCGATCAGGGTACAGGCATACCGGAGACGGAGTTAGACGATGTTTTCGACAAGTTTTATCAAAGTTTGGGCACCCGTAGCCAGACCGGCGGTACCGGTCTCGGCTTGGCCATTTGCCGCGAGATCGTCGATTTGCATCGGGGTCGAATCTGGGCTGAAAACAATCCCGACCAAGGTGCAAGTATTCTGTTCGAGATTCCGCAGCGTCTGCCGGGGCGTTAACCCGGCGACAAGATATATGGTCGAAGGCTTGACCGCTTTTAGTTCTCTTCGAGCGCTTGTTCCAGTGCCTCGAGCCCGGCCTCGTCGAGTTCGGGTACCGTGATTTGATCCTTTTTGTTTTTGCTGAGGCCGGAAATGGTGGCTTCGGCGGTGACGCAGATTTGATGCAGCGCACGCGTTTGCTCGACCAGTTTGGCTGCGTTTTCGAGCATCGATTTGCGGCTTACGAGTTCGGCTTCTAGTTTCGATTTTTCCTTGCGCATCGACTGCAGACGGGTTTCGGCCTGAGAGCGCAGCTTGGCTTCATCCATTTTTTGCTTCTTTAAGGTTTTTAATTTACGCACTACATTCTCAGGCGTGTCGGCCAGAGCCTTCGAAATTGCCTTGAGCTTGTTTTGCTTTTCGGCGACTTCGGCTTTGGCCTTTTTTAAAGCTTCCGCATTGTCGGCCTTGCCCTTGGATAATTGATGTTCGGCTTGTTCGCGAGCCTTGACCGCCGCGGCAACTTCTTCCTCGGCTTTGGCGCGTGCCTTTTCCGCATTGTCGGTCCGGGTCTTGTATTCGTTGACTTGTTGCTCAGCCTGACTGCTGGTTTCCTGAATTTTGAGATCGGCGTCCCGGGCGCGTTGGATGGCCTGATTCAAAGCGACCTTGAGTTCCTCGGTCGTGCATTCGGCATCCAGCCCGAGCGCATCGGTTGCGGCGCCCATCAGGATTTGTTTGCTGATTGCTAAATCCTTCCAAACCTGCAATTGAACATCAACATCTTGTGACACTTGTTACCTCAAAGTCGAAAAATTGGCGGCACATTTTAGCCTAACAGCGCACGGAAAAATAGAGCGGGGCGGGTGATATTATCGAATTAGATCGGGTAGAATGCGCGTTTTTTCGAATACGAGTAATTACCGTGGAGACAAATCACATTTCGCTGCAAATCGAAGACCTGGAAGCGCGTATCGATTTGTTACGGGGGTATCTTTGACTACGCTCCGAAACGCGACAAACTCGAAGAGGTTTTACTCGAGCTGGAAAATCCCGATGTCTGGAGTCAACCCGAGCGCGCGCAATCCCTGGGAAAGGAAAAAGCTGCTCTGGAAACCGTAGTCGAGGGTTTGGATCGGGGAGCGCGGGCGTTGCAGGAGGCGGCCGAACTACTCGAACTGGCGATCGCCGAGGAAGATGAAGCCACCGTGGCCGAAGTCGTGACGGATCTAGATCGGGTTGAAGCCTCTATCGCCGAACTCGAGTTTCGGCGCATGTTTAGCGGTGAAATGGACGCAAACAACGCCTTTCTCGATATTCAGTCGGGCGCCGGCGGCACCGAGGCGCAGGATTGGGCGGAAATGCTGTTGCGTATGTATCTGCGTTGGGGCGAAGCCAAGGGATTCAAAACCGAGTTGATCGAAGTTTCCGATGGCGACGTGGCCGGGATAAAAAGCGCCACGATTCGTTTCGAAGGCCCCTATGCCTTTGGTTGGCTGCGCACCGAGACCGGGGTTCACCGGCTGGTGCGCAAGTCGCCCTTCGACTCGGGTAACCGGCGACATACATCGTTTGCTTCGGCTTTCGCTTCCCCAGAAATCGATGACGACATCGATATCGATATCGATCCCTCCGATTTGCGTATCGACGTCTACCGGGCAAGCGGCGCCGGCGGGCAGCACGTCAATCGCACCGAATCGGCGGTACGCATTACGCATTTACCGACCAATGTCGTGGTACAGTGCCAGAACGATCGTTCACAACACAAAAACAAGGCTACTGCGATGAAACAGCTGAAAGCCAAGCTCTACGAACTCGAGGTCCAGGTACGTAACGCCAAGGCGCAGAGCATCGAAGATTTGAAATCCGATATCGGCTGGGGCAGCCAGATTCGCTCCTATGTGCTCGACCAGTCGCGCATCAAAGACTTGCGCACCGGAGTCGAAACCGGTAATACCCAGGCGGTGTTGGATGGCGCTCTCGATCCGTTTATCGAAGCCAGTCTGAAGAGTGGCGCTTGACGAATCCCTGCATCGGATGGAAATTCCCGCGGCGCAGGGACGTGCCGAGATTTTTCGATCGACTAAGGGATTGAAAAATGAAGAGAAACGTAATTTCACGGCTACGTTTTTCGCGCTCTGTTAAGTCAGGATGACTTTGCAGGGTCTCTTTTATATTTAATTTGGCACAGGAATAATCATGAATCAGCATAGCGACGCTGAGCAAAATAACGAAGATCCCCAACTGGACGAAAACCGCTATATCGCGCAACGCCGCGACAAGCTGAACCAATTGCGCGCCGCTGGCAAGGCGTATCCGAATCAATTCGAACGCGCACATTTCGCCGCCGCGCTGGTGCAAAAATACGCCGACCTTGCGCGCGAGGAGCTCGAGAACCAGGCAATCGAAGTCAGCCTCGCCGGACGCATGATGTTCAAACGCGTCATGGGTAAGGCCAGCTTCGCACAATTACGTGATATGAGCGGTACGATGCAAATTTTCGTGCAGCGTGATGCCGTCGGTAACGAGACATACGAAGGATTCAAGCATAGCGACATCGGCGATATTTTCGGCGTTAGCGGGATGCTGTTTCTGACCAAAACCGGTGAATTGACGATCAAGGTAAAAACCGTCGAGTTATTGACCAAGGCCTTGCGCCCGCTGCCCGAGAAATTTCATGGACTAGCCGATCAGGAGCTCAAGTATCGCCAACGCTATGTCGACTTGATCATGAATGACGATTCGCGTCGTTCGTTTGCGATTCGCAGCCAGGCGGTCAACTTTATTCGCCAATACATGATCGACGCCGGTTTTGTCGAAGTTGAAACCCCGATGATGCAGGTAATTCCCGGCGGTGCGGTCGCGCGTCCGTTCACTACGCACCATAACGCGCTCGATATTGAGCTGTATCTGCGCGTTGCTCCGGAGCTTTATCTGAAACGCTTGCTCGTCGGGGGTATCGAACAAGTCTTCGAAATTAACCGCAATTTCCGCAATGAAGGCTTGTCGACCCGGCACAATCCCGAATTTACCATGCTCGAATTTTACCAGGCGTATGCGGATTACGAAGATTTCATGAATCTAACCGAGGATATGATGCGCCGTCTGGTACAGGCAGTGCTCGGCAGCGGCAAGATTGTTTACCAGGGTCAGGAATTTGATCTCGAGCAGCCCTTCGCGCGCCTGAGTGTGGCCGACGCGATTATCCAGTACAACCCCGGCCTCGATCCGGCGCAACTCGAAGATCTCGACTATTGCCGCAAGGCCGCTCAAGATCTCGGTATCAATCCCGAGCCCGGCTGGGGCGCAGGTAAACTGCAAATCGAAATTTTCGAAAAAACAGTCGAAGACCGGCTACAGCAGCCGACATTTATCACCGCTTATCCGACCGAGGTATCACCGCTGTCGCGCGCCAATGACGACAATCCCTTTATCACCGATCGTTTCGAGTTATTCATCGGTGGTCGAGAGCTTGCCAATGGTTTTTCCGAACTGAATGACCCTGAAGATCAGGCCGCCAGATTCCGGCGCCAGGTCGAGGAAAAGGAGGCGGGTGACGAGGAGGCGATGCATTTCGATGCCGATTATATTCGTGCGCTGGAATACGGCATGCCGCCGGCCGCGGGTGAAGGCATCGGCATCGACCGTCTGATAATGCTGCTTACCGACTCTCCCAGCATCCGCGACGTCATTTTGTTCCCGCACATGCGTCCGGAGTAAGCGAGTCTCTGCGGCTGGATTGGGAGAGGCATTAAGATGCTTTGCTCGCTTCGGGGGGGACAGAGCTGAAGGTCTGTCCCCGATGGTTCTAACGTTGTGAGTCCCAACCTAGCTGCAGGGATGATTGAATACACGTAATCCGAACAGGCTGCTAGAATCAAGGGAAGCCGCCACTTATCGATTCCAATGGATATTCTTCCTGCCCCAGATGGGTTTCACGCCTATGCCGTCATGGCACTGGTCGTGTTGGCATTGATACTGTTTGCCAGCGAGCGTGTGCCTTTGGCTACCTCGAGCCTGCTAATCTTGGTATTGCTGACCTTGCTATTCGAAATTTTCCCGTTTAACAGTAGTTACGGGCAGGTGCGCGCCAGCGACCTGTTTCTGGGTTTTGGCCACCAGGCGCTGGTCGCCGTCTGCGCATTGATGATCGCCGGACAGGCGCTGATTCGCACCGGTGCGTTGGAGCCGATTGGTCGCCAACTGGCGCGCTGGTGGTCGCATAGCCCGCTGCTGACTTTTTTCACCACCCTGGTGATTGCCGCGATGTTGAGCGCCTTCATCAACAATACACCAGTGGTGATACTGCTATTGCCGATACTGATCAGCGTATCGCTGAAAACGACGATGCCCGCTTCCGACTTGCTAATGCCAATGGGGCTGGCCACCTCGATCGGCGGAATGGCGACCACAATCGGTACTTCGACCAATCTGCTGGTGGTTGCGGTCGCCGCCGATCTTGGACTACGTGAATTCGGTATGTTCGATTTCGCATTTCCGGCGATCCTCGCCGGCAGCGTCGGCGTGCTCTATTTATGGCTGCTGGCGCCCAGGTTGCTGCCATTGCGGGAGGCGCGCCTGCCGACGACTTCGCCGCGTCTGTTTACCGCCTAATTACGTATCCACGACGACAGTGTGGTCAATCAGAAACAGTTGTCGGAGGCAAATGCTCTGTGCGGCGGTAACCTCGAGGTCGTGCATATACTGCGCGGGGAAAACCATAATCGCCTGGTGGCAATTCCGGATATGGTGCTACGCAGCGGCGACCGCATCATCGTTAAAAGTACGCCCGATCGGCTTAAAGAATTGGAAACAGTGCTTGGCGCCAGTCTGTTTTCAGGTGATGAACCGGTCGATGACGAGCACCCGTTGCGCGATACCACACAGCAAATTGCGGAAGTCGTGGTGGTGCCGGGATCGACGCTCGACGGCCGTACGCTGGCCAACATCAGATTTCGCGAACGTTACCAGCTCATGGTTCTGGCGCTGTTTCGATCCAATAAGTGGGCCAGCAAGCAAGGCAGCGAACACACCGAAGAAACGCGCCTGCATTCGGGGGATGTGTTGCTGGTGCAAGGATCGGTCAGTAATATCAAGCGCCTCAAATCGAGCCGTAACCTGTTGGTGCTCGACGCCAAGTCGGCGCTGCCGATATCGTCACGCGCGCCGCTGGCGATGCTTATCATGTTATGGATCATTCTGATGGCTGCCTTCGGCTTGCTGCCCATTGCGGTCAGCGCCCTATGCGAGACTGTTCAGAATTTTGTGTCAACGTAAAAACACTCGATCCATCAGATCACAGATCGAGTGCAGCATCAAGCCGGCCTTCAAAGAAGATGGCCAACTGCGATAGGGTCAGATTCCAAT
>Ga0136654_1000058_pt1 | contig 38514 bp, 37 predicted proteins | sample InaspJWI70metaG_FD_94865 | JGI IMG/M metagenome (GOLD analysis project Ga0136654, IMG submission 94865) | Marine gutless worms symbiont microbial communities from Oahu, Hawaii - Inanidrilus sp. 1 OAHU.JWI-70 metaG (version 2) | ecosystem: Host-associated > Annelida > Digestive system >... | reverse complement strand
TATGCGTATCGTCCAGCAGGCTGTAAAAACTTCAAAGATCACTTGGAAAGACGTTACCTGGGATATGGACCCCATATCCGAGTACTTTATGCCTGCTGGAGCTTTTTAGAGAACCGAAAATTGGAAATACATATGCCGCGATTGTTGCAAAGATTGGGTTTGATTCTGTATGTCTGTTTTTTTATTTGCTTGCATGCACCGGTTTCAGCTGGAATGCCGGGTGATGCGGCCCCTGAACTCAAGATAAAAGAATGGGTACAGGGAGGCCCCTTTTCCTTGAAGGGGGGGGCGGGCCAGTCTATTATCGTTATCGAGTTCTGGCAAACCGATTGTCCCCATTGTCTCGAGAGCCTGCCCTATCTTTCCATACTCCAGGAAAAATATAAAAAAGAGGGGGTGGCCTTCATCGGGATTACCAGTGAGGACGCCGAAACTGTGCAGGCGTTTTTAAAAGGCAACCAAGATGCCGAGTACGCGCTGGCCGTGGACGATGACGACAAAACTTATGACCGGTATATGGGCATGTTCAACGTCTCGGGAGTGCCGCACGCCTTTATCGTCGGCCGTGAGGGCCGGGTCCTCTGGCAGGGGCACCCCATGGATGACCTGGATGTCGTCCTGGAGCAGGTAGTGACCGGCCGCTACGACCTGGGCGAAGCCCGGAATGCGTTCAGGGCCGGTAAACTGCTTTCAGCGTATGTCTACCTGGCGGCCGAGACCGAAGAACATGATCTCGCGCGCCAAGTCGGTGAGCGGGTGTATGCCTACGGCCAGAACCATCCCACTATGCTTATGAAGCTGGCCCGGTTTATACTGAACAATTCACAGATAAAAGCGCCTGATCTTGACCTGGCGGCCAAGGCCGCCAAACGTGCCTGTGAAGCGACTGGCGACAAGAATCCAGAAGCGTTGGACCTATATGCAACCCTCTTGCAGCGCATGGGGGCCGACGAAAAAGCCCGGGCCATATGGACCAAAGCAAAACATGCTAAGATAAAGGGTGAAGACCAGAGCGTTGATTCATCTAATTTGAAGGACAAATAAACCTTGATCGAAAAGATAGATGAAGTTCAAGGTGGCACTTAGGAAGAACAATTTGAAGCATTTGTCGACGTTCTTTAGCGACTGTTCGGGATTGTACCGTGGCGGACTTGACCTCGAAATTAGCGTTTGCCCGCAAGCACATAGCGGCGGCATTCAAAGCCGGCCGCGCTGATGACCTGCCGGCGGTTCCCGCCACTAAACATTTCCGCCGAAACATCGACTCCGTGGCTGCATCCCAAGCGCTGCTGGAGGTGTTTGCAGATGTCGAACCGTTTGTTTACGCCGCCAGCCAGGCAAGTGAATATGATCTCCAGATCCATTGGCAGATAAACCCCGCGCCCCTGGTCAGTTTAAATTCTCCCCGTCAGATTAGACGAACCTTTCAAAAGCTCTTTGGGTGCGATATCGCCGAACTCAAGGAGGACTGCGAAAGGGCATTGGTATTGCTCACCGAAATAAACCTGCGCCGGATATTGGGGAAATCCACGGCCGCCAAGATGGCCTATCTCAAACCAATCACGGGACTGGCTTTCAAACAGCTCACGCCAGCGAGCTTACAAGATGTCTTTCCGGAAGTCATCGGAGCCACCATAGAACTGTTAAAGCGCCAGGCACTGCGGCTGCAACGCCAGGCGGCGACCTTCACCCACATCGATCGACAGATCCTGTTGTTTTCGGACCTTTACATCCGCAACCGGCTCAAAGCCCGGTTTGACCGTTACCCCCTGTTTCGTCAGGATCCGGATCTGTTTTACAAGGTGTATGCGGATGACATTGCCCAAATGTTGGCGGAACTTGCCGATATTCCCTGTTTTACGGAACCGGACGCGCTAGCATCATTACGGTACCTTCGCAAAGAGGGCATTGAGATAGCCTTTGCCCGCCGGGATGCCGCTTTCGTCAGTTCGGGTGATTACTATGGCGATTGTACGGCCAGCGAGGTGCGCAGCCAGGTGGACCCGGAAATCGCCAATATCCATTGGACGGTATACTCCTGGCTCCTGGATCCTTATTACCGGGTCCTGGAAGTATACTTCAAAGGACGCCGCGTGCTGAAAGGGCACATCCTGCCGTTGATCATCCAGGGGCGCCGGGTCCTGATGCTCGATGCCATCGAAACAATTCCCTCCATTCGCGATTTTCTCCGGGGAAAGCCCAACCGCAACATATCCAAATCCGTTTATGCCCGGCGCAAAGAACTGCTCCAGACCCTGTTTACCACCGTTAGAGAGTTGGCCGAAAAAATGGGGGTTGAGGCCGTGTATGTCGACAAGTACTCGAACACCAAGTGGGTCCGGGCTGAAGTCAATAAACTGCCGGCTGACTCCTATCACATCAAGGACGTTATCAAGCCGTTCAAGAACAGCCTGATAGAGGCCGTGATCCAGAGCATTAGCGGTGCCTCGGTCGAAGATGTTTGGGAAGAGATCCAGGCGCGCAACATCAGCCTGATGGATCAACAACTGCGCCCTAATTACAAAGAGGTCGGGGTGCTGATGGGACGCCGGAAAGATTATTTCATCGCCATGCGGGGGATATGACTTTGGCCTTCCAGACTTGCGCATGTTTATTTGGTACTAAAACCTGCCCCTCGGGGCCCGGTCAGAGATATCAGGCTGTGCCGTAAGAGCATTATTCTCGCGCAGAGACGCAGAGGCGCAGAGAACATCAAAACCAGAATTTGGTCGCACTATCGTGCGAAAAGCCACTTCAAGGCCCTTTGGGTTTTAATCCCGCGTAGCGGGATAATAATTGTGGTGTTCTCTGCGCCTCTGCGTCTCTGCGCGATGCATTGTTTTTACATGGAAATATGGCAAAGCAGCCCTTTCAGGGGCAATTCAATGACTGGTCCTCTGAGCCAGGATTCTTATCGCCTCGGGCTTGACCCGGTCGGTTCCCGGCGCTATACTGAAACCGGTCTAAAAAAGAGCTATGATGTGACAGGTGCTTGCCGCGCGGAGAGAACAGGCATAACCTTTCTGAAATCCCGAGTGCCGGCCAACCCATGATATCCGGAGGAGGATGTGGAAAAACGGCTCGGTCAAGAATTGAGCAGCCTGCTTGGGCTGTTGCTGTTCGGTTGCGTCGCCTTCCTGGGGCTGTATCACTTCAGCCAGCGGTTTGCCACCGACAATGTGGCTCATCACCTGCTGGACATGATGGCGCGGCCCGATTCTTTTGATAACAAAATCCCGCCTTCAGAACCAGCCCAGGGCCGGTATGTTCTGCATCTTGATCGGAGCCTATCCGTCGGTAAGGCCAGCTTCACATACCGCGGTCTGACGGAACGTGCTCATTTTCTGATCGACGTCATCATACCCGCATTGGATCCGCAAAGACCCTATAGATACCGCTTGAACATCAATGCTGCCGAACAGGGCCTCCGCCTGGGCGGCTACAGCTTCAAGCTCGATTCAATCAGAGCAGATTACGTCCGGTTGGTGCGGGAGATGCCGCCAGCCGAATGAAAGCCCCGCTTGTCGATACGCACGCCCATCTATGTGATCCGGCCTTTCATAAGGATTTAGCGGCAGTTTGCCGGCGGGCGGCCGATACCGGGGTGGCCGCCATTGTTGCCGTCGGTGAAGATCTGCCGGATGCCCACCGAAATCTAAAACTCGCCGCCCAACATCCGGCTGTCAAGCCGGCTGCCGGACTTTATCCCACCCACCTGGATCCGGAAGCTGCTGACCAGATGGTTGCATTGATCCGCCAAAACCAGGACCACCTATGTGCGATCGGGGAAGTCGGTCTGGATTTCTGGGCAGTCAAAGACCCAACCGGCAAAGCGTTGCAGCAAGAGATTTTTAAAACGTTCATTCAGCTTTCGAATGAGCTGGACCTGCCGTTAAATGTCCATTCGCGTTCCGCCGGTCGCCAGGCTATTGCTTTGCTGCAAAATCTTGACGCCCGCAAAGTCCAACTGCATGCCTTCGACGGGAAATTTACGACCGCCCAACCAGCCCTCGAGGCCGGATACTTCTTTTCCATGCCTCCCTCCGTCCTGCGTTCACGTCAGAAGCAAAAACTTCTCAAGCACCTACCCCTGGATTGCCTGCTGGTCGAGTCCGACAGTCCTGTGTTGGGACCGGATCCCGCGCAGCGCAATGAGCCATCCAATCTATTGGTCGCTGTAAAAACGATTGCCGACATCAAAGGGGTGTCGTTGGAAGCAGTAACCGACCATCTGTATGCGAACACAGTCCGGCTTTACGGCCCGCTGTGATGCTTTTTTCCTGTAGTTGATTCTGGGGTTGATCCATGGTTCCGGATCAGTTTCCACGGCGCTGGCCGACATTAAACCGACCCCCTATCCGATCGGCCTCCCCGTCAATGGTGGATGCCAAAAATCTGAATAAATAACGATAGGTTGACCAGAAAGAGGGCACATGCTAACATATCCAGCTGGACTACCGTCTATGGTAGTTGGGGCAGAACCGGCTACCACCGGTGGTGGGGACGCAGCCGGGAACGATTTGATCACCTGCTTAGGGAAAAAACGATCGGGTGCGAATAAAGTACAGATTGCCTTCCAAATTTTTTTACAGAGTAAATCATGAAGAAACTATTGTTCGTTGGCCTGGTGCTGATTCTGGTGGTCGTTGGATGGGTGGTCCATTTGTTATGGTCAGCCGGCCACTTTAAAACCATCGAGCCTCACTTTGCCGGTACCTGTCAGGCGGTTTCGGGGGTTACCGGGGCCGAGGACATCACCATCCATCCCCGGACCGGAATGGCCTATATTTCCGCGTGCGATTGGAGAGCTTTAAAAGCTGGACAAAACGGCCGCGGGGGTATTTTTGCGTATGACCTGACGGCCCCGCAGCCGGTTCCGGTCAAGTTAACCTCCGGTCCCGGTCCTGATTTCCAGCCCCACGGCATCAGCCTTTATATAGACCCGGCAGGTCGGGATGCCCTGTTTGTCATCAATCACTCCGGGGGCACCCACAAGGTTGAGATCTATGACCTGAAGCCTGATGGCCTGGTGCATCGCCGGACGGTCAAGGATCCGGCCCTGGTCTCGCCCAACGATATCGTGGCGGTGGGCCGGCAGAGCTTCTACGCTACCAATGATCACCGTTTTCCCCGCGGCCTCATGAAAACTGTCGAGGACTACCTCAAACTACCCCTGGCCAACGTCGTCTTTTTTAATGGCCGTGATTTTCAGGTGGCTGCCGATGGATTCGGCTACGCCAACGGTATTAACATAAGCCCGGATGGCCGCGAGCTGTACGTGGTCGGAACCACCCAGATGGCCCTGAAAATCTTCAATCGCGATTTAACGTCCGGGGTTTTGACGCATACCGCAAGCATTCAGTTCGATACCGGCCTGGACAATATTGAAATCGATTCCGCCGGCGCGCTGTGGATAGCAGCGCATCCCCAACTGCTGAAGTTTGTGGCCCACTCGAAAGACGCCTCAAAACGATCACCATCCCAAGTTTTGCGGGTCACGCTGCACCCGGATGGAGAGCCGCAAGTAGATGAAATTTACCTCACGAACGGTGAAGCACTTTCCGGTGCGAGTGTGGGGGCTGTCCATCAGAATCGGATGCTGATCGGCTCGGTATTTGAACCCAGGTTCCTGGATTGCCGCCTGCCGTAGTTGAACCGATCAGCGAGCGCATTTCGTGCATTTTGCCGCAGGTTTAGCGAGTGCATCCAACCTAGAAGAATTCCTCACGGAAGACGAATCCCGCAGCTTGTTGGAGCGCAGCGGAAATCCCTTCAACCAGGGCTGCGGTTAGCGTTCAATTGACACGGCGCCGCCCATTTGATAGTTTTTTTAATAGCCTGCGGTTAAACACCGATTCCCAACATGGCAGCCTAGCATGGAGCGCAACAGTTAGGCCGGGTTCTGTCTGCCGATTCTCCGCCCCGGGGAATGGACTTATATCCACCCTAATCAGCAGGAGGCCAACATGGAAGTTGATGACCTGAAAAAGATTCTAGCCGGTTTCTGCATTGCCGGTCTGATTGCCGGGTCCACTTTCACCCTGAACGCCTGAGCCACCGGCAAAAGCGCCTGAAGCGGCGAAAAGGCCGGGGCCGGGAGCTCCGCAAGCGGTTGAAGTGGCGCCAGCGGTGCCGGGGGCACCGAAGATGGCAAGAAAAAATCCGGAAAGAGCGGCTGAGCCTGATCTGAACTCACGCAGTTTGCGTGATCCTTTTGAGGCCGCCGAACAGTGAACCCTTAAAAACCAAGCGAACCACCTTGAGATCGACACCTGTCGATACAATCGACTCCGTATTTACCGTATGCCGGCGCACCCTTGGCAGAGACACCTGGGGCAGGGTGCGGGCGGCATTGGATGCTGATCTGCCCGAGGAGTCCTTTCCCGCCGCAATAGATACCCTGACGGTACCTCTGGACCTGCCCGGTTACCTGGCGGATCTGGCGCGTCTGGAGTGGGTGTACTACCGCACCAAATCAGATGCCACCGATACCATGGTCCCGGTTACCGGGCTGACCGTGAATCCATCCTTTACCCTGCAGGCCCTGTCATGGAAAAACCTGGCGTCTTTCTTCGGCGGGCAAGCCGACCGGGGCACACCTGTCAAAGCGCCAAACCACGTCATGACCTGGCGCCACCCCCAATCCGGACAGCTTTTCTGCCGGGAAGCTTTGGAAAACGACCTGCTGTCCCTTAAAATTGCCGTGGAGCGGATTGACCCCCGGGATGCGGCCCGGCAGGGGCAGGTAACGCCGGGAAACATCCAGGCAATCATCGAGCAGGCGGTTGCCCGGGGGATTCTCCTTGCGCCTGATTCCCGTGTCCGACGAAACACACACCCGCAGACCGCAAATCAGCCCGAGCTGCAGCCGTTTCAGGCAGCCGATATCTTCACGTTGCAATGGCATGTGACCCAGAAATGTGACCTGCACTGCAAGCACTGCTATGACCGCAGCAACCGCACCGCCCTGCCCCTGGCGCAGGCCCGGGCCGTGCTTGATGATTTCTACGATTTCTGTCGGCGGATGCACGTCCGCGGTCAGGTCACGTTTTCCGGGGGCAACCCGTTGCTCTACCCCCACCTGGAAGAGCTATACCGAACTGCCCATCGGTTGGGTTTTGGTATCGCCATCCTGGGAAACCCCACGCCTGTGGAGCAGTTGCGCAGACTAGTGGAGATTGTGCCCCCGCTTTTTTTCCAGATCAGTCTGGAAGGACTGGAGGCCCATAACGATTTTATTCGCGGGGCCGGCCATTTTAAGCGCTCCCTGGCTTTTCTGGACGACCTGCGGGAACTGGGCATCTATTCCATGGTCATGTTGACCCTGACCCGGGACAACCTCGACCAGGTGCTGCCCCTGGCTGATCTGCTCAAAGGACGGACGGATGCCTTCAATTTCAACCGGCTGGCGGCCGTGGGCGAGGGGGCCGGGCTGCTGATGCCGACCAGGGAAGATTTCAAGACCTTCTTGCGCGACTACCAAAAGGCCGCCGGGTCCAATCCGATTCTGGGTTTCAAAGACAACCTGTTTAACCTGATCAAGTGGGAGGGCGGCGAAGCGCTGCTGGGTGGGTGTACCGGTTTCGGCTGCGGTGCTGCTTTCAATTTTCTATCGCTATTGTCCGATGGAGAAGTGCACGCCTGCCGGAAATTTCCCTCCCTGATTGGGAATATCCAGGCAGACAACCTTTACGACATTTATCACAGCCAGGCGGCCGCCGATTACCGGGCCGGCAGCGCGGCATGCGAAAACTGTGCAAAGAACCTGGTTTGCCGGGGGTGTCTGGCCGTAGCGTACAGCCTTGGGCTGGACATCTTCACGGAAAAAGACCCCTTTTGCGATCATATTCCATCCCCACCAGCGGGTTAAGCGCTTTGTCAAATTCAATTAAGCGGCTCTTATAGATACGGCTGCAGATAATCGATCAGCCGGTCTAAATTGTTTTTTTATTGACGCCATACGCTAACTCCCTATATTATATACCGATCCTCGAATTTTAGCGCAGGATCGACTCATGAACAGGCGTTCTATCATCAATATCGCGGCGGTCGTTGTAGCCATTCACGTGGTGGCCGTCGCCTTCTACCTGGTCCGTACCGGCCAACTGGATGCGGTCTTGACGGCCCTGACACCGGTCTATATTGACGACCGGCTGGCGGAGAACACCTATACACCCCCCACCCCGATCAAGATCAAAAAATTCACGCCTTCCATCGTTGCGCCGCGAACTCCAACCGGCGATAAAGTGGAGATCTTTTCCTGGGTAGACGAATCCGGCGCGCGGCGCTTTTCCAAATCACGTAGCGACTTTGACGTGAGCCGCCTGTCGTTGCTTCAAGGCGAACCGATATACATCGGGCCGGATGAAGGGCCGCCCTCGCATGAAGGCGCCAAAGGCCGCACCGTCGAGACAAAAGTGTTCATCGAAAACGATCGTGTGTTCATCCCGGTTAAGGTCAGTTACCACGGCGCGGAGACAGCCATTCTAATGACATTCGACACCGGGGCCACCCGTACCTCCCTGCAAGCGGAGATCGCACAGTCGCTGCAGATTGATGACAGCGTAGCGTCCCGTTCCCGGGTGGCCGACGGCAGCTATGTGGAGACTTCGGAAGCAACCCTGGACTATATTCAGGTCGGACCTTTCCGGATGAAAAACCACGCGGTTGCCATCATCCCCCACCACGGCAGTGAAGAGATGAGCAAAGGTCTTTTGGGCATGAATTTTTTGAAGCACGTGGAATACAAGATCGACTTCGAGAAGCGCCTGATCCGCTGGCGATTGTAATCCTGGCCACAGTCACTCTCTACCTCCCTGATGGGCTCTGGTTCCATTCCCTGTTAATCTCTATGTAGACGTATTTACTCAAATATAAAGACAAGATACTAAATGGACATTATTGAAATAGATAAACACGACCTTCACCTGATCCGGTCCCTGCGGGAAGAACTCAATGCGCTGCATGACAGCCGGTCTACCCACTCCAAAGACCATTTTGCGACGTTTACCTTTGACCAACGCATCGAAATGCTGATGAACAGAGAATATTTGGTGGTGTTCGCGGCGCAATCAAATATGGAATTGGTCGGCTATTGTATTGCCACCGCCAATGGCAGCAGCGGTGAACTCGATTCACTGTATATCTTGGATTCGTATCGTGGAGCTGGAGTGGGGGCTCGGCTGAGCAACCGGTCCCTTGAGTGGCTGAAAAGGATGGATTGCACTGACATCCGCATGGCTGTAGCGGAAGGCAATGAAAAAGAAATTCCGTTTTATGAGAAGCTTGGTTTTAGGGAGCGTTAGCGGGTCTTGCAGTTGAAAACCTCATAATATTTGGTGGAAAGTTGCTTAAAGTAAGAACCCATCCAGATTACCCGCCGGAAGAGGGCCGGTATATCCGGGGCAACGATGCTTCGCCGGTTGCTGTAGCGATCATCCTTTGCAGTGATGCCGATAAAATCCCTACAGAAATTGAAGGCCTTGTCAGGGCCGGCGCTGAGAGCGGCGCGGCCCTGTCCGGAACCGTTCAAACTGAAAACATCGGGTTTGAAAAAATCATCTGCAATGTGGTGGGCAACCCCAACATTCGCTACCTAATTCTCGGTGGTCCTGAATCGGAGGGGCATTTGACCGGGGAAGCGATGAAAGCGTTGATAGAGTATGGTGTCGATGAGAAAAAGCGCATAATGAATACTGCCTCACCGCATCCGTTCCTGTATAACATCCCGGCGGTATTTATTGAACGATTTCGAGAACAACTGACCCTGGTCGATTTGCAATTCGAAGGCAACCCGGATGTCCTTAGAAAAGCGGTCTGGGCGTGTTACCAGGAAGAGCCGGTTACATTTAAAAACTATACCTTATGTGATCCGGGGGCCTTTCCAGAATCACCATTGAATGGTAAATTGACCATGCGGGTTACGCAGCCCTGGCTGGAAATACCGGATGACAAAGAACAAGATGCCGTCGAGCGGGCGAAGGCACTGATCGAAAGGCTGAAAGCAAAATCGAAAATGAAGCCCGATTGAATTGTATTTTTTGCTTTTACTCCCCCAAGGCAATGCAATTATGAGGATGAGAATTGGATTTCAAACCTATCAATTTTAGTGAAAAACTGGCCAAATTCAGTGACCACTGGTCCCCCAGGGTCATTGCCGAGATGAATGACGATCAGTTTAAACTGGTGAGGATCCAGGGCGAATTCGTGTGGCATGACCACCCGGATACCGATGAAACTTTTATCGTACTGGAGGGGGCTATGGAGATAGAATTCCGAGAGGGCCGGGTCCCCTTGGCGGCCGGAGAGATGTTCGTCGTACCCAAAGGGGTCCCCCACAAACCCCTGGCCAAAGAAGAGTGCTGCATTCTCGTGATAGAGCCGCGTGGCGTCATTAACACCGGTGATGTCGGGGGAGACCTTACCGCGGCAAACGATATCTGGGTCTAGAAGTTACCTTCAAAAAACCTTCTTGTCCGGCGTAGCTTAAGAAGTGAAGACGGAAGCTTGAGAAGCGAAGACAAAAGCGTACAGAGCGTAGACGTGACCCCAACCCAAATCCTTTCTTGAGATAGCTTCTAATCTCCATCGTTAGCAACGGGTAGAGCCGCCGCGGAGGCAACATCTGCAAACGTGTGCCGGTACAAGGCAAAATAGGTGACCGGCACCACCAGCAGGGTGAAGACCGTTGAGGCCATCAGGCCGAAAATCAGCGCCCAGGCCAGTCCGGAAAAGACTGGGTCAAAGGTAATGGGAAAAGCGCCGATGGCGGTGGTGGCAGCGGTCAGCAAGATTGGCCGCATGCGGATTGCGCCGCTTTGTAATATTGCTTCCCTGAAATCCAGTCCCTGTTTAACGGCATCCTGAATAAATTCTATCAAGACCAGTGAATTGCGGATGACGATGCCGCCCAAGGCAATCATGCCGATCATGCTCGTGGCCGTGAAAAATACCGGATTGGCAAACCCGCCCACACTTTCAGCGGTCAACAGGTTGAGCAGCCAGAAACCGGGCATAATGCCCAGCAGGGTCAACGGAATGGCCATCATGATCAGCAGCGGCATGAAAAAAGAGCCGGTATCGATGATCAGCAAAATGTAAATGCCCAGCATAGCCGCGGCAAACGCAATCCCCATATCCCGAAAGACCCGGATGGTGATCTTCCATTCGCCTTCGCCGGCCCACTGTACCTGCAGACCATCAGGTATGGGGTCTTTTTTCAATTTGCCCTGCATATCTAAAATCGCCTCGGCCGGAGCGCGGCCGGCCATGTCCGCCGTTACATACACCACCCGCTTCATGTTCTTGTGGTAGATGGTTTGCTGAGCCGGGACCCACTCCGGCTTGACCAGTTCCGCCAGGGGGATCATGGTGCCCGCCGCCGTCTTGACCGGGATCTGTTCCAACAGGGCGACCCCGCTACGTTTTTCGATGGGCAAAATCGCTTTGACCATCAACGGCTGGCGTTCACCGGGCAGGTGGACCGTGGCCGGCGTGGCCCCGCTGACGGCCATTTGCAGCGTCTGGTTAATGACCTGGGTAGAGATACCGTGCAGGGCGGCCTTGTCTTTGTCCACGATAAAATTGGCCCGGGGACGCGGCGTTTCAACCGAATCGTCGATATCGACTACAAACGGCTCCTGGCGCATGACCTTTTTGATATGGTCGGCCCCGGCGGTCAGACGATCGTAGCTCTGGTCCATCCCACCGTAAATCTCGGCTACCAGGGACGCCAGCACCGGTGGACCCGGTGGCGTTTCCACGATTTTCATGGTTACGTTGTTGGCCGTCGCAATGGCTTCCAGATTTCGTCGCAAGCGCAGGGTCAGGGCGTGGCTCTGCTGGGCCCGGTCATCCTTGTCGGCCAGGTTGACCCGGATATCGGCCAGGTTTCCCGCCCGGCGCAGGAAGTAGTGTCGGACCATGCCGTTAAAATCCATGGGGGAGGCAAAGCCCGCGTAGGAGACGAAGTTGGTCACCTCTGGAACGGTTTCCAGGTACGCCTCAAAACGCCGAACCACCGCGTCGGTGGCTTCGAGCGGGGTCCCGTCGGGCAGGTCCAGTACGATCTGGAATTCATTTTTGTTGTCAAAGGGCAACAGCTTCAGAGGAACCAGGCGCAGCAGGGCCAGGCTCATGGACACCAGCAGCAGGCCGATGATGGTGGCCAGCAGCAGGTAGCGTTTCTTACGTGAGAGGAGAAACGGCTGCAGCAGTTTGCGGTAGAGCCGATGGAGTCGACTGTTCTTCATCTTGGAATTCTGCTCAGCGGCCGTGGTGGTTCCGGTGGGTTTGAGCTTTCTGAGCAGCAGGTGGCTGAGCCAGGGAACGATGGTCAGGGCGCAGAAGGTGGAGAAAATTACCGTCAACGGTACGTTGGAGGCCATGGGGGCCATGTAGGGGCCCATCATGCCGGTGATGAAGAACAAAGGGGTAAAGGAAACGATAATGGCCAGGGTGGACATGATAACCGGCGGCAGGACTTCACTGACGGCGAAAAGGGTCGCGTCCACAGGCTTGCGCAGGCCCATCAGGATGTGCCGCTGGATATTGTCCACATTTGTGATGGGGTCGTCCACCACCAGGCCCAGTGAAAGAATCAGGGCAAACAGCGTGACCCGGTTGATGGTGTAGCCGAAGAGAAAATTAACGAACAGCGCCAGGGCAAAGCTGATCGGCACGGCCAGGGCCACTACCAGGGCCTCCCGCCATCCCAGGGCGATGGATAGCAGGACCACCACGGCGGCAATGGCAAATCCCAGGGAACTGAGCAGTTCGTTCACTTTTTGCTGGGCGGTGGCCCCGTAGTTCCGGGTCACTTCTACCTGGACACCAGCGGGAATGATGTGTTCTTGCAGCTCGGCCAGCCGTTCGAGGACCTCGGCGGCTACCCGGACGGCGTTGGTGCCTTTTTTCTTGGAAATAGCCAGGGTGATGGCCGGGTAGCGCGCCGGCGTGCCGTCCAGCCCGTGGGTCTTGCGGTAGTGCTGTGAGAACCCGATGCGGGAATAATTTTCAACTTTCTGCGGGCCATCGCTGATGGTGGCGATATCTTGCAAGTAGACCGGCCGCTGCCGCTGAACGCTGACCACCAGGCGGGCAACGTCATCGGCCGAGGCCAGGAAGGCGTTGCTGGTCACGGTATACTCCTGATTGAACTTGGCGAAGGTCCCGACGGTGATCGAAGAGTCGGCACCCTGCAGCGCCCGACTCACCTCCGGCAGGGAGATACCGAAACCGGACATCCTTTCCGGCAGCAGTTCCACCCGGATTTCCCGCTTGCGCCCGCCGAACACCTCGGTCCGGGAGATGTTTTCCACCTGGGCCAGGCGGGCCAGTACCTCCTCGCCGATGCGGTGCAGCTGGTAATCGTCATGCTGGTCCGAATAGAGGGTCAAGTTGACAATGGGCACATCGTCGATTTCGACCGGCTTGATGACCCAGCTCTGGACGATAGGGGGGACTTGGTCCTGGTGCATCATGATGCGGTTGTGTAACTTCACCAGCGAATTTTCCCGGTCCTCGCCCACGAAGAAGCGCACCGTGATGATGGCCATGTCCTGGCGTGACATCGAGTAGACGTATTCGACCCCGTCCACCTGCCAGAGAAGCCGCTCCAACGGGGTGGCCACCAGGTTTTCAACCTCCTCCGGGGTGGCGCCGGGGGCATTGACAAATATATCCGCCATGGGGACAACAATCTGGGGCTCCTCTTCCCGGGGCGTCACCAGAATGGCCGCCAAGCCCAGGCAGAGCGAGGCGATGATCAGGATGATGGATAGTTGCGAAGAAAGAAATCGGCGGACGATGCCGGCGATGATACCATCGGAGGTACCGGAATTATCGCTCATACGCTACACCTTTACATAAGTTTTCCATTGAACGCTTTGCGTTTTGATCTGCGCCGGGCAGCAACCTCTAATTCAGACCAATGGTTTCGTTGCCCTGGAGGCCGGCCAGGACCTCGATCCGATCGCCCAGGCGCCGCCCGGTTTTGACATAGCGCCGGGTCCAGTGATCACCCTCTTTGACTGTGACCAGTTCAAGTTGGCCCACCTGACGCAGGGCGTCCTGGGGAATGACCACTACCTCTTCCGTCAGTTCCGGGATGCGCAGTTTTCCGAACATGCCGGGGTAGAGACCCACGATGGGCGGTAGCGCCGCTTTGACCAGAAAGGTTCGGGTCTGCGGGTCGGCATAAGGGATGATCTCCTCCACGTTGGTCTGGACATCTCTGTTCAGCGTGACGATGGTGGCCGGCAGATGCATTCCCAGGCGGACTCTGGAAATCAAACCTTCCCGGACGTGGGCTTCCAGCCGGTATGCTCCGGCAGTCTGCAAGACCAGCAGGGGCTTGCCGGGCAGGGCCAGGTCGCCGGGTTCCACCAGACGCTTCAGGACTTCACCGGTTTCCGGGGCAACGATGCGGGTGTAGCCCATGGCGATCTTCGCTTCCCGCACCACCTCTTCGGCCTGTTTGATGCCCGCCTGGGTGCCGGTGTAGGCTTCCTGTGCCCGGGCCAGGCCGGCTTTGGCCTGACTGTAAAGGGCTTGCGCCTTTTCCAGCTCCTGCTGGGTAGCGGCCTTGGATTCGAAATACGTTTGAGTTCGCTTGAAATTTGCTTGAGCTTGATCGTAGGCGGCCTGAGCGGAGATAACGGCCTGACGGGCCTCTTTGCGGGCAGCCTGGACCGACTTGAGCCCCTGGCGGGCCTGATCCAGTCGGGACTGCAGCTGCCGGTTGTCCAGGGAGACCAGCACCTGGCCTTTGGTAACACGGCTGCCGGGCCGCACCGCGACTGTCACCACCTGGGCCGTGACCTGTGACTCGATCCGGGTTTCCGTGCGGGGCCGGACCGTGCCGGAGGCTTCAAACCAGCGTCGCACCAACTCTACCTGCGCCCGGGTCGTTTTAGTCGGTGCGGCTTCCAAACCTGCCAGAGACTCAGTTTTACCAGGCTGGATTTTACCGCCATCGCCGCATCCAGCCAGGGATGGAATAAGCAGTAGACATGATATCAAGGTAGCCATTAGGGTGTTGCCGGTTGATCGCATGATCACGTCTCCTATGGGTCGGCCCTAAATTACGGGGTTGGAGTCAAAATTGGGTCAGCCACTTTTTTTAATCGGCCGGTGGCGCCGGGCTTTCCCAACAGGCAATGGCCCGGCAGACATCGGCGCGTGATTTTTCACGGTCGTAATACGCCGTGGCCGTATGGATGCGCGAACGGTTGCGGGCCAGTTCGCTGTCCAGGTAGCGGGTGATGCCGACACTACCGCCCTGGTATTGCTGGCGTACCAGTTCAAATGACCCGTTGGCGCTTTCCACGCTTTTTTCGGCCACGGCCAGTCTTTCACCAGCCTCATTCAGTCGCAGGTAAGCGGTTTTTACATCGGTTTTTACCGCAAGCAGCGCTTTCCGATCGGCGGCCAGGGCTTCATACAACCCGGCGGTGGCCTCTTTTACCTGAGCATCAGTAGAAAAACCCGAAAACAGAGCCCAGGTCAGTACAACACCGGCGGTCCAATTATCCCGATTGGTACTGAAACTGCCGTCCGGGTCCGACATCCAGTAACGCGATTTGAAATCCAGTTTCGGTATATAGCCGCTTTTAGCCAGTGACATGGCCTTTTCAGCCTGGTACACTTTCTCGCGGATCTTCCTGATCTCGGGCCGTAGGGAGAGCGCTGTTGTCAAACCTTCATCATACGTTCCCGGTACGTTGAAGAGAATCCCGGTGCCGGCCTTCAATTCCAAATCGGTGTCCGGGTCGAGCCCCATGGCGCCGGCCAGGGCTGTTTTGGCAATTTCCAGGCGGTTTTTACTGCGGACCACTTCTTCCTGGGCCCGGGCCAGTCTCACCTCCAGGGACAGTAGATCTGATTTAAGGGCACCCCCGGCCCGGTAACGGACATTCATAATTTCCAACTGGGCGGATATGGTATCCAGGGATTCATTGGAAATTTCCACGTAATCGCGGCTGGCGAGAATGTTATACCAGGCTTGAATCACCGCCATCCGAATACCGGCCGCAATTTCATTACGGGCCGACTGGCGATACTTCTTTTCCGACTCGGCGATCTGGAGGCCCAGACGGTCGCGGTTGCCGTTGTAGAGGTTCAGTTCCGCCACGGCGCCGGTTTCCCAGTTTTCAAACCAGCCCGGCTGGTTGAAATCCGTACCGGGCTGCAACTTGCGTTGGTCGATGGTTTTGAAAAGGTATTGCGACGGGGCATCGCCCTGCATGTATTCGAGGGAGACACCCACCTGGGGATAGAACACTGACTGGGCTTTCTTGATCCCGGCAGCCGCACTTTCGATACGATGGGTGGCCATGGCGAGGTCGAGGTTGCCCTCAGTGGCGATGGCAATGGCCTCTTCCAGGGAAATGGGGCCCTGCAAAGTCCGGGCAGATCCGGCGACGCCGGGCCGGGATTGTTCGCTACCGGCGGCCAGGCCCACCGGCGCCAGGGCCGTCAACGCGCAGATACCGAGCCACGCAATTTTGGTGGCGAAGCGATAGACTCCCAAAATGAAACCCCCATAAATTTTTATTTGTTTGTTTGATTTGGATAGATTGATACACATTCAAACGGCCCGACAATACGACATAACGAACAAATTATCAACCGTTCGGGGCTAAGCAGCCAGGTCCCGGATCGGTATATTCTGCAGGGTTTCATCGCGGTAGATCCTGATGACGGTAGTGTCCGCAAGCAAAGTTTCAGGAATGATCACGGGGGCTGCCACCGCGATTGCCCGGGCACACCAGGCTGCCAGACCCCGGTGCAGGGGCAGAGCGGATTCGAAAAAGGGAGCCAGGAACGGAGCCGCTGCCGCTGTTGCCAGCGGTCGGGCACCGGCCAGCCGTCTCAGTCCCCAGAGAACGCCGCACTGGAGCGCTGCATGTTCCAGGTAATTGCCGTCGGGGTTCAGGTAGGAGACCAGGATGTTGGCATATTCTTTCGTCAGGCGGGGGCTGCGGGCCATGGCATCACCCATGGCCTCGGGCGATCCCCAGCCGATCCCACCCGATTCATCATTGAGCGTCCACATCAGCCGCCGCATCATGACCCGGGCATCTTCGAGCCGCGTGTCGGCCATTTTCGAGATGACGGCACCGGCTGCCGTGATCGCACGCCAGCGCAGGCGTTCATCCCCGCTGCAGAAAAATGCAAACAGGGGGTTGATCACTCGGCGCAGATTCATCTGATACAACTGGTCAAGGGCAGCTGTCAGATCCTCGTGGACCAGCAGGTTGCGCACAACTTTTTTAAGCGCACGATGATGCATGGCACCTTAGAAGGTAATGAGCTCATAGCCCTGGTTGAGGTAGGTCGACATGGCCGGATGCCCGGACATGTCGTCCAGCAAGGTCAAGTCCTGCGCCCGGCAGGCGTCTACCACACCGGTCTTGGTTGCGCAGGCCAGGCACACGCCGGCCACCAGATTTTTTGCCTTCACGTCCATCCACAAACGATGCTGCGGGTTGCCGGGCTCATCCAGTTTGGGGACCAATTGCGTGGCCGCTCCTTCTATGACGATGCAGACCGCATACCCGTTTTCCGCGAGGTTGAGTCCATTGAGCAGGACATGGATAAAACACATCGGGTCGCCGTTAAAGACGAACAAGGCGGCCTTTTTAATTTGATCGGCCATGTTTATTCCTCCCAGGTAATACAGTCTTCCGGGCAGTACTTGATGGCTTCGTTCACTGCCTCCTCGGGATATTCTTCAAGGTCGGCCACTTCGATGTGCCCAAATTCGTTTTCCGTGAACACTTCCGGGCAGACCTCGATGCAGCCGCCGCAAAGGGTACAGGCGGCCATGTCGACTACCGGTTTTTTCATTGGTCACTCCAATTAAAAAAGGCATGGTGTCCCACAGTCGCCGCACCATGCCTTTTAATGCTCAGAGGGTTGCAGTTAAGCTGCCATGACAGCCTGGCCGATTTCCCGTCCAAAATCGACACACTGCGCCAGAGCATCTTCTCCGGGAACATACTGAACCCGGAGGCCTGCCACCGGCAGTTCGAACTTCATTTCTTCCAATTCCCGGGTAATGTATCTGACCGCTTCGCCACTCCAACCGTAAGACCCAAAAGCGCCCCCCATTTTGTTCTGGGGTTTGAGGCCTTTCATGTACGTGAGCATATCGGCGACACTCGGGAAAAGCTGGTTGTTCAGGGTCGGTGAACCAACCACAATCGCCTTGGCATCGAGGACCTCAGTCATGATATCACTGCGGTCGGATTGACGAATATTGAACGGACGCGCTTCCACGCCGGCATCATACAGTCCGGCTACCACGGCATTGGCCATTTTTTCGGTGCTGTGCCACATGGTGTCATAAATCACGACAGCTTTTTTCTTGGGTTCCGCCTTGCACCAGCGTGCGTAGGCGTTGATAATCCGTCCCGGGTCCTCCCGCCAAATGATTCCGTGATCGGGGCAGATCATGTCAATCTCCAGTCCCGATTCAACGACCTTGTCAATAAGCTTGATGGTCTTTTTCGAATAGAGCATCAGGATATTGGCGAAATATTTTTTGGCGTGCAGCATGATCGCATCCTGGGATTCATCGTCAAAGACTTCATTGCCGGCATAGTGCTGCCCGAAAGCGTCGCTGGAAAAGAGGATCTTCTCCTCGTTGAGGTAGGTAAACATGCTGTCCGGCCAGTGCAGCATCCGGGTTTCCATGAAGGTCAGGGTACGTTTGCCGATACTGAGCGTTTCCCCGTTTTCAACAGCATGATAATTCCAATTGTGGGCAAAATGGCGCTGCAGATTTTTCAAGCCCATTTTCGAGCAGTAGAGCGGTGTGTCCTCGCCCACGCGATGCATCACATGCGGCAGCGCGCCGGAGTGGTCCATTTCCGTGTGGTTGCTGATGACGATGTCAATTTCTTTCGGGTCGATAATATTGGCGATGTTGTTCAGCAATTCTTTGGAAAAGCCTTCCTTGACCGTATCGAGCAAGACATTCTTTTCATCCAGGATTAAAAAAGCGTTGTAGCTCGTGCCCAAGTGCGTTGAATAGCCGTGGAAATCGCGGATATTCCAGTCGTTTACGCCAACGCTGTAAATATTGTCTGCAATCTTAGTCGGTTCCATATAATCCTCAGGGTGTTACGCTTGGTTTTTCTCCACCGGACCGGTGGATACCGGTCCGGGCGGCTGTATCCTGCGGCTGCCACTGCCGGCAGGGATACGGGGTTATTCTTCTTTTTCAAAATCTTCTTTGGCTGCGCCGCAAACCGGGCACTCCCAGTCTTCGGGCACATCTTCCCACTTGGTGCCGGGTGCTACGCCATTGTCGGGGTCGCCTTGAGCCGGATCGTAGACATAACCGCAAAGTGTGCATACATACTTATCCATGGGTTCCTCCTCTGGTAATTTTGGGTTTACTACTCAGATGCATTGAAAATATATTGAGTTACGATACCTGTTTTAGAATAAAATTCAAGTCTGCCTGCATTGTTATTTGACGGCATCCGGCCCGGCCATGGGTCGGAACATTTTTTTCCCGGCACCGCAAACCAGGCATTTCCAGTCATCCGGAAGGTCCGCAAAGGCGGTTCCTTTGGGAATCTTGCCTTTCCGGTCACCTTTGTCCGGGTTATACATGTAACCACAGTTGATGGTCTGGCACTGATAGATATCCTCGGGGTTGGCCATTTGTAAAGCGCTCCTTTCGTATGACACCAAATGATCGGTGCTTTTCATTTGAATAAGGCTGCTGCACTTTGTTCAATTTTCTCGAGATGCCCGGCGAGGTTTTTTAAATCCCGGGGGCCGTCTACGTTTCGAAACGTCAGGTCACCGTTGTAACTGGCACCGGCTGCATCTAAAAAGTAGCGGGTGATCAGCCGGATCGCATCAAACAACTGTTTGCCTCTGGTGGCCCCCACTGAAAGCAAAAACCCTTTACGGGTCTTTGCTTTGGGGTCATCCTGCTTCAAGGCGTACTTGCGCGACCAGAGGGTCTGGGTGCGGTCGATCAAGGCTTTGAGCTGGGCGCTGGGGCCGTAAAAAAAGACCGGGGTAGCCGCCACGATGATGTCGGCGTTTTGCAGCAGATCATACATTTCATTAAACATGTCGTCAGTTTGAATGACGCACTGACCGGTTTTCATACAGCTGTTGCAGCCGATACAGGGGATGATATTTTTTTCGGCCACCGGAACCTTGACGATATCGGCGCCACGGTTAAACCCGTGCTCCAGGAACCTGTCCAGCAGATATGCGGTGTTGCCGTTCTTTCGGGGGCTGCCTTGCAATCCGATGACGAGCATGATGTTATCCTCTAATGTGGCATTGCGCGCAAGTGACCGGCCCGGCCTTGCCGCGGCTTTTTTTCATGGTTTTGTGGCACTTGACGCAGCTTTTGTTCATCACCTGCTTTCGTTTAAGATCTCCAGCCATTTTGAGCCGCTCGATAGCACCCTTTTCCTGGGGAAACAGGTCGTGGCATTTTTTGCAGTCACCCAGCACTTCCTGGTGGGTGCGATGCGGGAAAGGCACCTTGCCTCGCTTGCCGCCATCGAGTTGCATGTTTTCAGCACCGTTTTCGGCCGAAACTGCAGCGGCCGCCATGATAAGAAGCCCGAGCAGGATCGCTGCGAGTGAGATGGGTCGGATCATGAATGTATGTCTCCGCTTCAGGATTGTTCGCGTCTACTCAATAATCTATTTCGCCGCAAACCGACAGAAAATTCTCGCGTCTATTGACTGGCGGCTGGTGCAGTTGCCGGCAACCAGGCCCCTGGGCCTTGGTTCAATCCAACTGGCGTACCTTTTGGCGGCCGGTGTTGATGGTTGATACAAACGCATGGCTGTTCCCCGCTCGCCAGCGGCCGTGGGGCCTAAATGGATAGTTGTTTACATGTCATGAGTTGGGACATTACGGGCGGGTCCACCATACTGTACCAGGTAATGTCGATCTGCAGCCGATGGGTATAACCGGCCGGCTCTTCAGATCCCTGCAGATGGCAGCCGTAGGTGACAATCTGCGCCTGAGTCCCTTTACCCCGGTCTAATTCCCCTCGGGAACCGATGGAGAACAGATGCCGGGCTGTGCATGGGTTGCCGACTACCGGATTCAGGTGCCGGCTTCCAGGGTGCACTCGGCGAAATCGATCTGGGCGCCGCATTTCGTACACTTCTTCGGCTTGTCAAATTCGTCCGAAAAGATTTCATTCGATTCGTTGCACTCATTGCATTTGCAAATGAAGGACTGCAGATTCTTGAAATTTTCAAATCCGGGGCAGTGTTGGGGAGTCGACATGGTGTTCTCCTTATGAATGCTTGTAAGTTCTGTTTACAATCTCCCTTTTTTCCTGGGGCGAGGCTGCGCTTTTATCCGCGTGCTGCCAAGGGGCTAAACGATATTGCCGAACCAGAGGCTGCGGCCCAACGACCCGGCGTCGCTTACGCCAGTTTATTCGCTATTTCCTTGCCGTAATCCTGGGCCATGGTAATGCCGCCGCCGATATAGGTGGACTTGAGCCGCAGGGGGCCGCCGACCATATCCATTTTATAGATATGCTTCATGGTGTCGAAAATCCGATCCGGAGCCTCGCCGCTCCAACCGAACGACCCGAAAGCACCGCCCGGCTTGCCTTCCAGATCCGCCTTTTCGGCCAGGAACAAGAGGGTCTTCATCGGCTGGATCATGTCACCATGATAGGTGGGCGAACCCAACACCAGGGCGTCGTAGCCGGCAAAATCATTTTCCGAGCTGATATCCTTGACGCTTTTTACCACGGCCTCGTTGCCGGTGAAACGGATGCCTTCGGCTATGATATTGGCCATCTTTTCGGTTTCACCGGAACGAGTGGTAAAAACGATCAGTACTTTTGCCATGGTATTCTCCGTTATTTAATTCTGGGGTCAGATCCACCCGGTACACAATCGGGCGTGTAGCAGGAGTTGTCCACGAATTCACACTTTTCCTTGCAGGATGGGCATGTATCCGGAGGCGCGTCTTTTTCAAAGGTATAACCGCAATTCTGGCATTTCCAACTGGACATAATATCCTCCTTTTCATCCCGGGATTCAGCGCCACGCCGAAGCGAGGTCCCTCATCGTGCGGCACCGAATCCCCTGGATAGGTCCGCTAATGATCGCGTTTATCAGGCCTTCCACAACCCGTGCAGGTTGCAGAACTCGCGGGCGGCAACCGCAGATGCGCTTACCGTGAATACCGCTTCGGGAACCGCGCCGGGTTCCAGGTATTTACGGTAGGTAGCCCCATCGGCAATCAGTTCGATCCATTCGATGTAGTGTTTTTCCTCCATGGGGTGGGCAACTTCACCGACACTAACCTTGTATCCGCCGTCCACCGCCTCGATCACCGGCACATGTTTTTCTTTGGCTGCGTCGACGGTATTCTCGGTGAGAAGCTTCATCGCCTCTCCGCAACAGACCAGTTCGCCGCCGCCGCCATGCAGGACTTCCACGATATTGCCGCAAGCGTCGCATTTATAAACCTGATATCTTTCAGCCATGACTACCTCCTGATGAGTTGGGTAAAATACTTCGTTGTTGCTGGCTACCAGTTTTCGCCCAGCATTTCAAAATGGGCCTGTGGGTGGGCGCAGGCCGGGCACATTTCCGGTGCGGCCATGCCTTCCTGCAGGTAGCCGCAGTTGCGGCAGCGCCAGACTACGTTCTGCTCTCTTTTGAAAACCCGGTCGGCCTCGATATTGCCGGCCAGTTCCACGTACCGTTTTTCGTGCTGCTTTTCGGCCACGGACACCATCTCCCATACGATCGCCGCGGCTTCAAAACCTTCTTCCCGGGCCACTTTGGCAAAGCCGGGATACAACTCCGTCCATTCAAAACGCTCACCGGCAGCGGCGGCATTCAGGTTTTCAAAGGTGGTGCCGACGACCCCGGCCGGAAACGCGGCGGCTATTTCCACTTCGCCGCCTTCGAGCAGCTTGAAAAAGCGTTTGGCGTGTTCCTTCTCCTGGTCAGCTGTTTCGGCAAAAATGTCGGCAATCTGGACGTAACCGTCCTTCTTGGCCTGACTGGCAAAATATGTGTAGCGGTTGCGGGCCTGCGATTCCCCTGCAAAAGATCCCAATAAATTCTTTTCGGTTTGACTTCCTTTTAGGCTTGGCATTCAATTTTCTCCTTATGCTTTAATATTGGTGTATGAAATAGGGAGGTGCGGAGTCCTTCAACAACGGTCCCGCCACCATCCTTTGCTGATATGTTTCTGTTTTTCCTCTTCGGCCAACTGCAGGATCTTATACGCGGAGTCACGCATAATGCCGTATAGAATTCCACAACCGGCATCCTCGCTTTGGGCGTCACCCTGATCTGCCAGTACCAGCATTTGATCTGCCAGCATAATCGTCTTCATGATGTTTTCATCGCAGGGCTTCAAGAGAAGTTCTCCTTCCGGTCCGACATGTCGCAGAGCACATCGACCGTATAGAAAAAATCGTTAGAGGTTTGAACTACCCGCATCGCCCGGCGGGTCCTGGCAACGGTTCTTTTGATGCTTAGCCCGGGCTTACGTTGACGCGCAAACAATCCCTGGCGATTTGGTATCCCGTGGCTTCACGGTTCCCTGATACGGCCTCCATACAACCACAATTTTCGGGCAGATATATTTCAATATGCATGCCAACAATCTTGGAGGATATAAACCTACATAATTACAGATGGTTATGATTTTTATTGCCGGTGTAGATCTTCAGCGGCGGTAATCTGGTCCGAAAAGCGGGGATCAGCGATACAAATAAGGTTGCACCTGGGATGGTTGCGACGGGAAATGGTTTATTAACTATCTGAAAATTTTAATAAAAGTAACTTAGATACACCTTGCGGTAAGTCGTGGTACATAATCGTATCATGAGACACATGTTTGAACGGCAGGCGCTGGGAAACCGGGATTGGATTTAAGAACCCGGTTTCTCTGACGGAAACCGGGCCATGGTAAGCGTTGTTTCGTTAGGATCTGCTCAGTCCGATCTAGTTCACCGGTATTAAACGGCCTCCTTTTCCCAGAAAGGGGACAATTCCCTCAGACGCGCAATGACCGGAGGCATGTTTTCAACGATGTAGTCGACTTCCTCCTCCGTGTTATATGTGCTCAGGCTGAACCGGATGGAGCCGTGGGCCGCGGTAAAGGGTACGCCCATGGCCCGCAGCACGTGGGATGGCTCGAGCGAGCCGGAGGTGCACGCACTTCCCGAGGAGGCGCAGATGCCCAATTGGTCCATCATCAGTAAAATGGCCTCGCCTTCTACATATTCAAAACTGATACTGGTGGTATTGGGCAGACGGCTGTCAACCGTTCCATTCACCATAGCGCGGGGAACGCTCTCCAAAAGACCCGCCTCCAGGCGATCGCGCAGGGCGGCCAATCTGGCAACACTTCCGTCCGCCAGGTGCTCCCCGGCAAGGTCGGCGGCAGCGCCCAGCCCAACGATTGAGGCTACATTTTCAGTACCCCCCCGGCGGCCGCCTTCCTGGTGCCCGCCGACCATGAAAGGTGAAAAACGGGTGCCCTTACGTATGTAAAGGACCCCCACGCCCTTGGGTGCATGCAGCTTGTGGCCGGATAGCGAGAGCATATCATACGGATCGGCCTGAACATCAATGGTCAATTTGCCGGGCACCTGCACACTGTCCGAATGAAACACGATACCCCGTTTGCGCACTTCGGCGGCGATCTCCTCAACCGGGAAGACGACGCCGGTTTCGTTGTTGGCCCACATAATGCTGACGACGGCCGTACCGTCCGTCAGGTTGTCGTATAGATAGTCCAGATCAAGTTCGCCTTGTGCGTTTACCGGGACGTAGGTCGTTCGGTACCCCTGGGTCGACAATTGCTCATACAGATTCTTGATGGCCGGGTGTTCAACCCGCGAGGTGACGATATGGCGTTTGTCGGGATTGGCTGCCAGGGCGGCCTTTATGGCGGTGCTGTCGCTTTCCGTGCCGCAGCTGGTAAACACGATTTCGCTGGCCGAAGCATTGATCAGGCTGGCAACTTTTGCCCGGGCCTCTTCGATGGCGCCACCGACTTGGCCGCCGAACGAGTGCATGCTGGAGGGGTTGCCGTACAATTCCGTGAAATAGGGCGTCATGGCTGCGACGACCTGCGGCGCAACCATAGTGGTGGCATTGTTATCGACGTAGATCGGCTTCATCATTGCACCTCTTCGACTTCAAGTTCGGGGGCCACGAGTTCCTGAATTTTGGCCTGGACGTAATCTTTGAGCGTCACCTGAGAAGCGGCGCAAGTCGAACATCGTCCGTGCAGCTTGACCAGGATACGGTTGCCATCCAGGTCGACCAGTTCGATGTCGCCGCCGTCTTTTTTCAATACCGGTTTGATTTCCCGCTCGAGGGTCTCTTCCACCAGGCGGATTTTCTGGATATTGGTCAACACACGGGGCTTGGGGGCTTCTGGTTCTGCGGTGCCGTGTACTCCGGCTATAATGGCTTCGATCTTGTCATGACAGTTGCCGCACCCGCCACCGGCCTTTACATAGTCGGTCACGTCTTCGACATTCTGTAAACCATTCTCGGTGACCGCCCGCTGAATGTCCAAGTTGGTGATGCCGAAACACTCGCAAACGATTTCACCCTCTACTTTTTTGTCCGGCTCGCCGCGATAATACGATATGGCTTTCTCAAGGGCATCACGGCCCAGCACCGAGCAATGCATTTTCTGTTTCGGCAGGCCGCCCAAATACTTGGCAATATCATCATTGGTCACTTGCATGGCTTCGTCCAGCGAGAGGCCTTTGATGATTTCCGTCAGCGCCGACGAAGATGCAATGGCGCTGGCACAACCGAAGGTCTGGAACTTGGCGTCGCTGATCTTCTCGGAATCGTCCAATTTGAAGGTCAGCTTGAGCGCATCGCCGCAGGCCATGGAACCGACTTCGCCAATGCCGTCAGGGTCTGCGACTACACCCACGTTGCGCGGGTTTAGAAAATGCTCTTTTACCTTGTCAGTGTAATCCCACATAATTCCTCCTAAAGTCTGCAATTAACCGGAAAATCGGTCTTTTTTTTGGCCAACTGAATATATACCACAACGTGGTAATGTCAAGGCAGACGCGCCTCCGATCCAGCGGATTTTGCCCTGTTCGGCTGGTCTAACGCAGCCACCCCGCAAGCCCTTTTAATTGAGGCATTATGCGAGGGACCGACCGGTTTTAAATGAGGTCGCGCGTAAGCAATATCTACGGCGGAATCATCCTATGCATCCTGCCTGCGAACACCCGGCAGGTAATGTCTTCCGGAAAATCGGGAGGAGGTGACCTTAAGTCTTTTAGATCAGGCCGCCTATGGTTCCTGCGTGAGACAGTTGTGTCTCATTGGCTGAGGCAGTACCGGCGGCGAGGCAGTTTCGGTTTCCCCGTTACCGACGGGGCAACCGTTACGAACCTTCTTGCGAGAACTGCAGACCTACTTTTTCAACGTAGCAAGTTTCTGGCTCAGGATCTTAATGTGCCCCATTTCCTCTTTTATGATGGCATCCATTCTGCCTTTGCCGAGAGATTCCGGAACGAGATCTTTCATGCCCAGGTAGAAGATAATGGAGTCTTTTTCAGCCGTGACGGCACTCTTGAAAATACCCTCCACAGTTGAAATATCAATCTCCTTTTTGAAAAACACCCGGGTATCGGCCAGGGCCTTGAGATAATGGGCCGCCTCGTTGTTGGGATCAAAAACGGTTGCAGCTTTTTCAGCCGCACTCAGTTCCTTCCGTAGATCTGTGAAGGTTTTTTCATGTTCGACCTCCATGGCGGCAAATTCGAGGAGAAATACCTTGATGTCCGGATCTGCGACCGAATCGGCGGCGCTCCGGTAAAAGGCGGCGCCATTGCGTTCCAGTTGGACGGCAATTTCGAAAATGTCGTCCGCGTTAAAGTCATAAGTCATTGATCGGTTCCTTTCCTTGCATCGTTTTAACAGTGGCTTGCAGGTACACCGCAGCCACGGATGTATGTATTATGGCGTAAGTCGTCTTGCGATTACAAGCCCAAGATTAGGGGGCTAAGTACCCGTTACAATATATTTATTTTGAAAATATTACTCTTTCAACTTGCACTCGTCGTCCCACTCGGGGCAGGCGTCGGCCATTTTGGTCTCATACTGCAGCATGCATTCGCCGCATTCGAGTTCGACATTGTCCACATCCGGATATTTGGCCTGGATTTCCTCGGCTGACAGGTGCGTGAGGTAGCTGCATCCGCACTGGGGGCAGGCTGATTTGATCTGGTAGCGGTTTTTTCCCATTGTATTGCGCCTCCTGTTCATGATGATGGTTTTACAGGTTTACTCCAGTACCGCGGCCAAACACCGCGGCGGCTTTACAACAGATTCGACTTTCTCTTACAGCAAGGCTTGTGCCAAAAAGTCAAATGGCATGGCATGTAATTTGAAAACAGCTATAGCAGCAAGAGCGCCTATACCAGGCTGTCCAAGGTTGCCAAACACAGGTTTCTGCCTACTATTAGGAAAACGAATACAATCACGGGGGATAAATGAACGACAACAGCCGCATATTGAGATGTAACCACTGCGGAACGCGCAACCGGGTGCCCCGAGACAGGCTGGCCGACAAACCTATCTGCGCCAAATGCAAAACGCCTTTGCCTTCTACGACGACCCTGCCGGTAATGGTCACCGATGCAAACTTTGAACAGGAGGTCATGACGTTTCCCGGACCGGTCATGTTGGACTGCTGGGCGCCATGGTGCCAACCCTGCAAAGTGACGGCGCCGATCTTCAATCAATTGGCCGGACAATTCGCCGGGGTGGTCAAAATAGCAAAGTTGAACGTGGACCAGAACCCGATGGTCGCGGCACGATTCAATGTATTGAGCGTGCCGACCCTGTTGCTGTTCAACACCGGCCGCCTGGTCAACACCTTGCCGGGAACAATGACCAAGCCTGATATTGAAAGACATTTGAATTATTTGGCGGGAGGAACGCATACATGAACCTACTCATTGCGGGCGCATCCGGTTTCGTGGGCAGTCACCTTAGCCGTCTCCTCCTGGATAAAGGGTGGGCCGTAACCGGTCTGGGTACCTCCCGGCAGCCGCCGCAGCTGCCGGAAGGCAATTACACCTGGATCAGTGCGGACACGACCCGCCCCGGGAACTGGCAGACAGCGGTGCCAGCGGCCGACGTCATCATTAACCTTGCCGGCCGGACCATCTTTAAACGCTGGAGCAAAGCCTACAAACAGCAGATGTTGGACAGTCGGATACTCACGACCCGCAACCTGGTGGCGGCCCTGCCCGCGAACAGCGGCGCAACCTTTTTGAGTACGTCCGCGGTGGGCTATTACGGCAGCCGGGGCGAAGAGATCCTCACCGAGGCATCAGCGCCCGGGGCGGATTTCCTGGCAGGCTTGTCGGTAGACTGGGAAAAGGAGGCCCTGGCGGCCGAGGAAAAAGGCGCCCGGGTGGCCCTGATGCGATTTGGGATCGTCCTGGCAGCCGGCGGCGGGGCGCTGGGCAAAATGGTGCCGGCCTTCCGCATGTTTGCCGGCGGACCGGTCGGAGACGGGCGTCATTGGTTTCCCTGGATTCACATGGCCGACCTGATCGGCGCCATCGAACTGCTCATCGACCGCAAGGATCTAGACGGTCCTTTCAATTTCGTTGCGCCCAATCCCCAGCGCAATGGTGAGTTTGCCAAGACCCTGGGGAAGGTTCTGGGGCGTCCGGCGGTGCTACCGGCCCCAGCTTTTATGCTGCGACTGCTGATGGGTGAGATGGGCGGTGTCCTGCTGAGCAGCCAGCGGGCCGTGCCGGACAGACTAACGCAGGCCGGGTTTCAATTCCAGTATCCGGAAGCTGCCCCGGCCCTGGCCGATTTATATCCATAACGCCCAATCCTACAGAAAGGCGAAAGTGTGCCTATGGTGTCTCCAGCCCCTTCTATCCCCGGTGACTTTCTAACGACTGCCATGGCGGTGATGCCGCACCAAGATCCCGCGCAGGCGCTCGAAGCGGCCCTGTCGCTGGATATTCCGTTCTGGCCCCAGCTGCCCAACCTGAGCTACTACGAAGACATGTATGTCCAGGCTTCGGAGAATTTTCCGGGGATCGTGCTGGATATGGACCAGCGCAAACTCTCCTTTTCCACGGATCGATTCATGGCAGAATTCGAGATGGCGGCTGCCAACGAGGATCAGGATGATTTCTTCGACATCAGCCCCGGCTACTCCGAGGTGTATCATCGCTTCCTGGATTTGGATCTGGGTAAGCGTCCCGCCATTCGCGGCCAGATGGAAGGCCCGGTGAGTTTCGGGTTCAATGTGGCGGACCAGGATGACCGCCCCATTCTTTTCGACGATACGATCCGGCCCTACCTGTTCGAGTTTCTGGCCCGACGCATAAACGTGCAGCTCGCCAGACTGCTCCGGCGCAACGAAAATGCTTTCATGTTCGTGGATGAACCGGGGCTGCAATTTGTCTTCAGCGCTCTGTCAGGGTACGACAGCGTGCAGGCCAAGACCGATCTGGAGACATTTCTTTCCATGACGAAAAGACCGCGGGGCATCCACCTGTGCGGAAATCCCGACTGGGATTTCATGCTGTCGCTGGACCTGGATATTCTCTCGCTGGATGTTTTCGGCAACGGTGAAGTTTTCAGTGCTTATGCCGGAGCGATCAAACGGTTTTTGGAACGGGGCGGGGTGATCGGCTGGGGGATCGTACCAACCAATGTCGAACCCTTTGAAGCGGAATCCATACAAACCCTCAAACAGCGGCTCGAACAAGTCTGGACCGCACTATTCGATCGGGGTGTCGACCGGGAGATGCTTGTGGCCCAGGGGTTGCTGTCTCCGGCCACCTGCTGTTTGGTGAACCCCGATGGAGAAAAAACAGTGGATAAAGCTTTTGCCGTGGTCCGGCAGTTATCAAAAGTTCTCAGGGATGCATACGTCAAATGAGCAAAGACACATACCACTGGCAAACCGCCTACGATCGCCGCCGGATGAGCGGCCACGCCCTGGATTGGGCCTTTCGACCTGAACTTTACAAGGCTTATCCCGACGCAGTTACCCACACACTACCGCGCGAGGGCGGACGACTGCAGGCGGAGACGTTTTGGGATATTCTGGTGTCCGATTCTGATAATCCCGATTCCGACCGGCCGTCAAGGTTGGATATATCCGAGTTGCTAGGCCTTTGCTATGGTATTACCGGCGCAGTGCGCTACCCGCAGGAGATCTTTCATTATCGTAGCGCACCGTCCGCCGGAGCCCTCTATCCCTGTGAAGTCTATCTTGCGGTTTACGATATGGAGGGGCTGGAGCCGGGGGTGTACTATTACCACGTTGGGGAGCATGCCCTTAAAGAGATTAGATCCGGTGATCCCCCCGGCTTTTTCAAAGCCAATGCCGAGGCCGGCCTGGCGTACTCGATCTTTGTGACCGGGATTGCCTACCGAAGTGCCTGGAAGTACCGGGCCCGGGCCTACCGCTACGTGCTGCTGGATAGCGGCCACCTGCTGGGCAACCTGGCCCTGATCCTGAAAGCCCAGGGATGGCCCTATCGACTGGTCTACGATCTGGACGATATCTGCACGGGTCTGCTGCTGGGTCTCGATGAACGCCGGGAGGCGCCGGTGGCCCGGCTGGATGTCGGCTTCTGGGAAGCTCTCGGCCGGGAGGCCTTCACCCTGCCGGATGACCTCCCGCAGCTGCCGCCCGAGTTTGCCGCCGCATCCCGGGTTGCCGGACGGGAGGTGGAATACCCCGAAATTTTGCGGATGATGACGGCCCCGCCCCCAGCTACGCACGTGGAAGTGGCCCCCCAGTCACTCCCGGCGGAACCTGATAAATGGTTGCCTATAGGCAAGATGGGAGCGCTACCGCAGGAGGAATCAGCTGTCCGTGCCCTTATCCGCCGCCGCTCATCACGCAACTATGTGCCGCGCGAACTTTCCCGGGAGGACTTCGACTCGCTGCTGTCTCTGGTCACTGGCTGCTACCGCGGCCGCCTGGTCATGGGACCGTCGGACCGGTTCGCTATATTTAGCGGTTTTATCGCCGGGAACGTAGCGGGCCTGGAGGCTGGTTTTTACCTGTTGGATCCGGAAAACAATCGCTTTGGTTTGGTGAACGCGGGGCAACTGACCGGCCCCATGGCAGCCGCCTGCCTCGATCAGGCCTGGCTGAAACACGCCGGCATTCATTTTCTGTTTATGCTCAATCCCGTTGAGTTGGATAAGACCGTTGGTCCGCGGGGATACCGCTACGCCATGCTGCAGGCCGGTTTTTTGGGTCAGATGGTGTACCTCGGGGCAACTGCACTTGGCCTGGGAGCCTGCGGCATCGGGGCCATTTATGACCACGAGGCCAGGGATTTGCTTGGTCTTGAAGAAGGTTCTGCGCTGGGGTACCTGGTGGCCGCCGGAGCGGTGAAAAGAACGAAGTAAAAAGCAGTACCCCGATAATTAAAAGATGTGCTGCTTGCTACAAAGCATTAAAACCAATTTCGGTGCTTGAAACATCGCCAAAAATATCTCAATACTGTTGGCTGTTCGCGATGTTAAGGATCATAGAAGTTATCGGTAAATGTCAGCGGCACGGACTATATCGGATATTTCCCGCCTTTTTCTGAACCATGTATCGGAGTAATAGTGGTCGGAGTCCGCGGTTGCGATTAGAATGGGATATCAAAACGTTTTCCAACGTAGAGATATGTTGGTTTTCATAGCAGAAACAGCAAAGTGACCGCATTGCCAGATATGTTGGAGATAACAAAAGGTTAGTTCCAAGCTCCGTCACCGCAAGATATGGTATAGCGGCAAATAAGAAAAGCGTGGACTTTTAACCTCAATCCACGCTTTTCATTATAGATAAATCCAGGGGGAAATAGGCAGTTGTGGTTCCCAGCAGGAGAGTTTAAAGATTCATCTGGCCTTTTCAATATCCGGTAACACCCATGTCCTATCGAGAAATGCCTTCTTTGGAGAATAGAGCCTGAAATAGGGGAACCAGGCCTTGCCGGCCACCGTTGGAATCCAATTCTTTTCTTTGCCTTTGGGCGCATCCGGCCCCATGTAGATATCTACGGAACCGTCTGTATTTTTAATCAGGTCCATGCGTGACGATCGATCCGCAATCTTCTGCTCGTTCTGGATGAGGCATCGTGTATCCACGTCGTAAAGGGTGATCGACCAAAACGCCTCCGCCGGAACATCCGGCAGAACATGTATGACATAATTCCTGCCACCGTCGAGCCAGTCGCCGTCTTTGTCCTTGTAGGTCCCCATGTAAACCTGACCTTTGCCGGTTTTCTGGCCGTGCATAGCCGGGTCGTTGGTGACTGCTTCATAAAGCCAGGCAGCCCGTTCATCAAGTTGGTCGTAATATTCGGCGCGTTGGTCTGGGTTGGCCACTGTAGCAAAATGCCACTGCAGACCATCCACGTAATGCGCTTCTTCCATGCGCTTGGCGAAATCGTTGGCCTTGGCCATCGCCTCACCCACCAGTGTCGCTTGGGTCAGGATCAGCCTCTGGCGTTTGGTGGGTTTGAAGGGCTTTCCCTTCTCGATGCCCAGGGGCCGGAGCATGGCCATGAAAAAGCGATCCCGTTCTGCGACCGGTTCGCGATTCAGGACATCGGCCAGCCTTTCCCAGTACTCCATGCCCCGTGGATGAGCCGCCAGCCAGGGTTTTCCATTCGGTGTAATGTAGCCTCGCGGCTTGGGGTCCTTTCGCTCCGCGTACGGATAGATACCAATCTTCTTCAGGATGCTCATGCGTGCGCCTTTATTCGTCGACATCAATCGGATTCCCAGCATCACAGTCATGGTGGGTGACTGGAATACTCGGTACCCCTCAGCCCTGACTCCGCTGGGCACATCCTGGCCCGGCCCCACAAAAAGGTATTTACCCGGTTCTGTAATCTTCGTGATACCGATCTGCCACATGTCGTGAGCGGCACCGCGGACCTCCCCTTCAGGCATCACGACCACCCAGGGGCCGTCCGCCAGATCAATGAAGGGAATTGCATAGGGTGTCGTCGCGTTGTAGGTCAAGCCGCCCACTTTGTCATCGTAGCTTTCCGTAAGTACGGTCTGTCCGTTTTCCGCACCCAACTGTGTGGTGTAGGCGTATTGCCACTGCGCCATCGCGACAATCGGGATCGACCAGAGATAGGCTTGGCAAGCCCTCTGGAAATCACGGGCATCGTAGAGCTTTTTAACGGTCGCATCGGTGGGATAGCCGTTAGCAAAGTCGTGGGTAAAACTCAGCGAACCAATAGGGGTTTTCAAGGTTTCAGCCGAAGCGCTTCCAAATGCCACAAATGCAGCGGTGAAAACTGACAGCGCGATGAATGTTAAGGTCTTTATTTTCATTTTGCCTTCCTTTATTTTGGTTATTTGCAGTTATGTTCATACCTACGGTTGATTGAGGGGCAGAATTTTGAAGATCGGATATTATGTAGAACTTTATTGATCTTATTTAAAGTGTGTTACTGTTACGTACCCATAATGAGATGCCTCTCTTTGAAATTCTGATTGCGAACTTCAACTGTCAAACTTCATTCATAGAGGAAGGTAGGCACAATATCTTGTGCCTACCTTGATATTACCACCGCTGGTGATTTATTGAGAATATCGCCTGAAAAACGGTCTGTTGATATTTTGGGGATACTTGCCAGAACCTGTAATTATCAATTCATGCAAAAATGTTGTGATAAATAGCAGAAATCGCAATCGGACCTTTGGAAACCTGGCATGCTGATGCCCCTGCTCCCTGCTCTTTTCAAAACCGCAGCAGCATGAAACACAACCCCATGGTGATCGTCGGAATAATGGACGCCTTGAGCAATTTCAATGGAACCACTCCATGTTTGAAATACCGCTTCAGAATGGATTGCCCGGCGGGGTTGGGCGCGTTGGCGATGACTGTCAAACCACCCCCGGTTACTGCTCCGGCCACCACGGCATACTTGAGTGAATCGGTTAACCCGGGTACCAGGGTGCTGAGATAGGTGATGGCTGCGTTGTCGTTGAAGGCCGTCAGACAGGTCGCGCTCAGCATCAGCGGAATCTCCGTCAGGCTCCCGAGCACCGGGGCGATCCACCAGGCCTGAAGCCCTCCGTGAATCACCAGACCGGCCAGGAAAAAACCGACCAGAAGCGCCGGTTTCAGATCGATGCGGTTCTGGAAGAAAGCGGTCACCTGAGCAAATCCCAAGTAGAACAGAAATCCCCCAATAAAGAGCGCAGGATGATGGGCGTTGATGACCGTCCAGATGATAAAGACAACATGAACGCCCATGATCCATTTGGGGACCCAATCTTCCCGCTTGTCCCAGTCCGGATCACGGTAGGGAGGCCGCTGACTTTCCGGGAGAAGTCCGGGGAGCGTTTTCTTCAATTCGTGGGCCTTGATATCTTCGAACCGCTGGGCAAGTGCCTCGATGATGTCGGACCGGTTCACCGCTTCATCATCGATCTCCTTCAGGCTTTGCTCTGTGATTTCTGATTTGATACTGTTGCACCGTTCATCGAATTCGCGACTGTATCCGACATCCCTGTCAACCACCTGCTGCATCCCATTTAGCTGAGACTCCAACTGTTTACGGATGATATACCGGCGCTGGATCTCTCTTTTTGAACGTACGATCAGGTACTCTTTCTGAAGCTCATCCAATTCGCTCCTGAACATGTAGTAGTAGACTGCGTTGGCGATCACGATGCCCAAGGCCGCTTTCCATCCGAAATTTACGATCATGAATCCCATGCCCCAGTCCCATGGGCCGGCAACCATCAGGACCGGAGGGGCGGCAAAGTGGGTCAGCGTCCCTCCCACGGAAATATTCACAAAAAGCAGTCCGATGGTGGCGAACTTAAACTTCTCGCTGGGCCCCAAATCGTAGAATTTACTTGCGAGCAGATAGGCGCAGATCGTCATGGCCGCCGGCTCTGTGACAAACGACCCCATGAGCGGACCGATGGTGAGGATGGTCAGCCACCAGGCCGTCAGCATTCCGCCGATCATTCCGGCCACCTTCCACATCAGCAGTTCGGATAGTTTCAGGATTGGACGGCTGGAGGCAAGCGTCATGATGACAACAACGAACATGGGTTCCGTGTAGTTAACCTTCTGTCCCATATAGTAGACCACCGTGTTCCAGTCGTAAAAGATCGAGATCGCGATACCAAGCCCCACGGCCCAGAGTCCAAAGACTGCTTCCACCTCGCCCATGAAGTGAAGTATCCCCGCACCGATATGGACCGAATCAGGGTCTACAGTTCCCTCTTTTTTTTTCTGGCTGTGCTCCTGGCTCAATCGGTGGGATATGGATAGAAACTTGCTTGAGAGAAAGGTGTGGACGATGGCAATAAAAAAGATGAGTGTCGCCACCAGGTTGAACGGCTCTTCTTTGATGCGGTGCAGCAGGGTTTTTACAATCCCCGCATTTTCCGCGTCATGATAACTCTCCAGGCTGCGGGGAAATTCTATCTTTCCGTCGTGCCCCCCTCCGTGCCCTCCGCCTCCGGCAAGAGTTACGGCAGCAATCCCGACTACAGCCAATCCAAAAAATGCTAACAAAATCGTTAATACTTTTCGATGCTTTTCCATGTCGCCTCCGTATGGAAAAATTGAGGCCGGATTAACACTTCGCTTTTAAATATTTCAACTCCATTCTTAATAAGAAGAGCCACTTCATTTGAGTCATGATCACTTAACAAGGCTTCACTTCTTCACCATTCTTATTTAAAAAGGGACCATTTGGTAGGGTTACAGTTTACTTGCCAATACCACAAATCCTTTAAATTTGCATGTTTGGTGAGGATATCCCAACCGTGGACTTTTGCCAAGATTCCTCGGCGATCGTCAATTGATTCCGACCGAGGAATAATGGTCGTATTCCTCAGCAAAGTGCTACTGACGCCATCCGGGAGGGGATCGATGCCACACAATGGTTCCTGTGGTATAGAAGATGATTTTCGACCGATATCATAGCTGCAGCGTCAAACCTTGATCGCCTCGACTGCGGTCGTTACCATTTTCATTGCATCATCAGCCGCAATTGATCTTCTCTCCTTTCATTGCTTAAAGGATAGAAGTTAATGGATTCACTGCGGGTGATACGGTGATTGTCTGTGACTGGTGGAAACGATCAATCCTTTGAGCGCACCATTAATATCGGCACCGATACATGATTGGCCACCCTATCAGGAATGGAGCCGAAGAGCCACTGGCGCACAGCCCATTCGTTAGACGCCCCGATGATGATGAGATCGTATTCGGGGGCGGTTTTGATGATGCCCTGACTGACGTCGTTGTCGGCAACGATGGCGATTTCAGCGGTGACGCCCACCTCTTCCAGAATGTCGCGCACAAAATCTTCATTATGATCTCGACGAATTAGCCGACTTCCAAGATCAAAGGCGGAAACAGCGTCATCATATTCTCGGTCGATCTTAACCGTCATGGCTGTTATCGTGGCCTGCCATTGCCCAGCCAGTTGTTGCGCTACCGCCAGCCCAAACTTGTTATGCGGGCCGCCGCCCACAGGTACAAGAATCCGGTCAACCTTGCTTAGGCCGTTATCCTTTAGGACCAGGATATTGCGGTCCGCGGATTTGGCCACGCCGGCCACATTGGTGCCGCGTAGTCGCGGACCGCGGACATCTCCCCGCCATCCCATCAGAATGATGTCCGTTTGTTCGATATCAGCGATATTCAGCAGGGCAGATGGTACGCTGTGAGCCACCAGGGCATTGGCTCGGGCGCGAATTCCCTGTTCGGAGGCGTGCCGGGAGGCAACATCCAGGAGCGTTTCCTGCTCGCGGCGCATCTGCTCGAATTCCATGCGGCCGGCCTCAAGCGGCGTTTGCCTCGGAAGACCCACAACATGCGCCAAATGCAGACGTGAGTTTCTCGCCTTGGCCAAGGCCGTGCCCACGCGGAGCAGCGCTCCTTCCGTAGCCGGATTTGAAAGGGGCAAGAGGATCACAGGGAAGGCATCCCTGCGGGCCGCCGCATAATCTTCCGCCTTGGCCACCAGCGGCCTGATAACTTTCTTCTGCCACAGATCATTGGATACACCCACAAGTTGCGTATGTTCGCGCAAAAAAAAGACATACCAGATCATAGTCCCGGCGATGATGCCCAATCCGATCATGATTGTGGGCCGGCTCGTGATGCCCATCACAAAAAGGCAGCCCAGCAGCCCCAAGATGGGCACCGCCGGGTATAACGGGGTCTTGAAGCTGGGTTTATACCAGTCCAAGTCCGCATGCCGCATGACCATGCAGGCCAGAGAGATAAACGCATAGAGGAGTAGGCTCAAAAATGCGCCCACCTCTGCAATCAGCTCGAGATGAGCGCCCAAAATCACAAGTAGAACCATGGTCAATCCACCGGTTACAAAAATGGACCGGTACGGTGTTCTAAAGCGACGATGGATGGTATTGAACCAATCGGGCATGAGACGATCCCGTCCCATGGCGAAGCAGATCCGTGAGGCGGCCATAATACTGGCATTGGCCGAGGATATGGTGGCGAATATGCCACCGAGCAAAATTAAATAATAGCCTGTCTTACCCATCAACATGCGGGCCAATTCCATGAGGATCGTCTCGCTGGCCATTTTGGGATCGTCGTACCGGAGCAATCCGACAACGCATAATTCCACCAGGCAATATACCACGGTCACTACGACTACCGAACCGACCACTGCAATCGGCAGGTTGCGGTCCGGGTTTTTTATCTCCTCTGAAACCGCGGCAATTTCAGCAAAACCCATGAATGTTACAAACAGAACAGGTGTCACCACCAAAAAACCCGAAATGCCGATCTCGGGGGGTATCAAAGGACGCAGGTTCTCAACGTCAACTTCGATCACGGCGCGTACAAAAAATACAGTGAGCGCAATGAGAAGCCCGGCAACAATCACGTTCTGGGTTCCCCCCGTCTCTTTGGCGCCGATGAAATTGAGTCCTGTGAGCAAACCCGTCATAATCAGTGCCAGCCACACGTGTGATATGGGGAAGACATCCGCTACATAGTATCCGAAACCGACCATATAAAAGGCCGAGGCAAATATAAGGCTCAGCCACAAACACCACCCCATTACGGTACCCATCATGGGACCGAAAGCCCTCACAATGAACAGGTAGCCGCCCCCGGACAAAGGCATGCCAGTGGATAACTCGGACATGCAGAATGCGATCAAGACAGCCACCAGTCCGCAAAGGCCAAACGCAAGAACTACGATAGGTCCGGCCTTGGCTGCGGTAATCCCCGGCAGTACAAAGATCCCTGCGCAGACCATTGTGCCGATGCCAATCGACATCGCAGCCCCGAGCCCAAGCTCACGCGCCAGTTCTGTACCTGTGTCGTCGTCCGGTATATCTTTTTTTTGATTATTCGGTTCTCTAAAAAGCTCCAGCAGGCATAAAGTACTCGGATATGGGGTCCATATCCCAGGTAACGTCTTTCCAAGTGATCTTTGAAGTTTTTACAGCCTGCTGGACGATACGCAT
>Ga0136654_1000049_pt1 | contig 41297 bp, 45 predicted proteins | sample InaspJWI70metaG_FD_94865 | JGI IMG/M metagenome (GOLD analysis project Ga0136654, IMG submission 94865) | Marine gutless worms symbiont microbial communities from Oahu, Hawaii - Inanidrilus sp. 1 OAHU.JWI-70 metaG (version 2) | ecosystem: Host-associated > Annelida > Digestive system >... | reverse complement strand
TATCGACTGCGTCAGGCTCGACAAAGCGGATTAATCGGAGGTGGAAACTAGCTCAATGCATTTGGGGGGTGGGTCAAAAATATTGTCCGACAGGTGGGTCAATTAATTTTGTCCGTTGACATTAAGGCGCCAGAATAAACGTTTTCGGACATAAAACATATCCACATACGCTATTTCCATTCGACAAAATCCGCTGCCTACCGCAAGGCCGGCTAAACGTAGAACATGTCCCGATACATGCCCTCGGCCCAGGCCAAGCTCGCCTGGCCCCCCTGCGTGTCCCACTGGTCGATCAGATGCGTACGATCGAAGCCGAACAACCCGGTTTGCCGGTTGAACTTGTAATAGGTGATGATGCTCATGGCCCTGAGAGGCTCGATATCGACTGCCGAAAAACACATGGTTTGCGGACTGCGCCAACCCACCTCCCGGTTCAATGCATGCGCCGCGATAACTTCGGCGACATACTGGGCTTCGGAATGGGCCGTGTGCCCGCCTTTCGAAAATGGCTGAGAGCGCGAGTCCCCGGTAACGTAAATGCGTTCATCGCCGATCAGATGGTAGCGGAACGGGTCGGTATGGGCCGCCTTTTGCGGGCTGTAGGGGTCGGTGATGCCGGCTTCCTCGAGTAGGCGCGAGGCGCGAACCGGCGGATAGATAATAGCGTCGTCGAACGGGTATTCATCGAACTCGGTCTCGACCCTGCGACCCTCGATATCGACATTGCTGATCAACGAACTGGGCAGGTACTCGATATAGTCGCCGTAGAGCTGCTCGAAGGCGCGGGAAAAGCCTGCTTTTTTAATTTTGATTTCGCTGTTCATATCGAGTAGCAGGATTTTGGCGCGTACCCGTCGGCGCTTGAAGACGGCGGCAACCATACAGGCGCGTTCATAGGGGGCAGCGGTGCAGCGATAGTCGCCGTCGGGAACGTTGAGTAGAAATGTGCCACCTGGGAAATGATGGATTTTATGCTTGATGCTCAGCAGCTCGGAACTGGTTACGAAGCCCCCGGGATAACGATGAAACAACAGGCTTTGCGCCTCGCTGTCGTCGACGCCGATACGCGGGTAGTCATACTCGATGCCCGGCGCCAGTACCAGGTAATCGTATTCGACGTAACCGCGATCGGTATAAACCCGGCGCGATTCACCCTCGAAACCCAAGGCGGTGGCTTGCAAGAAGTGATAGCCATGGTTGTTTGCGGCGTCGAAAAAGCTATGACTCAGAAAATCCAGGCTCACCTGGTCGGCAAGCCAGGCGTTGCTGACCGGGAAGGAAACAAAAGCCGATTGCCGGTCAATCAGGAGGACGTCGAATGCAGGGTTGAAACGGCGCAGGTACTTGGCCATCGTCAAGCCCGACCAACCGCCGCCGACGATCACGACTCTGGTACCCTTGGCCGCAGGGATCGAAGCCTTGCGTAATAGTTTATGCAAGGCCGGCGGGGTCCGCTTTGCCGCTTCCCCGGCTGCACTAGAAACGGCGGCGGCCGGCGCCGCATTCGCTGCCACCACGGCACCGCTTGCCTGCAGAAAGCGCCGCCGGCTAAAATTGTCGATATTTTTCATAGCCTTTGTTACTGGAAATCCGGGTTACGCCATAGGGCGTCCGGCGCGAGGTCCGCCGTTGGAATCGGTAAAAAGGAAACGTAATTCAGCACCTTGTCGAACTCCTTCGTGGTGAGTACCCCGAATAGTGCCGCCATACTCGGTTTAACCTGTCGCAGATTGTTTCTTACCAGGCGCGCCTGGCGCGCCATGTAGGCATAGTGTTGCCCCTGAAGTCGTGGATAGGATAAGTCGTTGTTGCCCTCACCGGACTCGCCGTGACAGCCGGCACAATACTTGTGATAAATTTCGCCGCCTTCCCGGTACTGAACACTGTGCGGAGGCCAGGGGCCTTGGGCGTGCGCGGGGTTCATCGGCAGCGTCGATATGTAGGCGACTACGTCGCTCAGGTTTTGATATCCGCCGATGGTGCGTTGCTGCACGAAGGGCTGCATCGCCGGGTTGACTCGGTTTCCACTGCGTATATCAAGCAGCTGTTTCATCAGTACATTGACATGCTGGCCCGCCAGCTGTGGATAGGTGCCGTCGTTATTGCCCCAGGCTTCGGGTAGGTGGCAACGCGCGCAAATATCGAAGATTCGGCGGCCGTTTTCGACATCGGGCACGAATTCGAGCGTCACGCGAATCGGCTCGAGCGCGCTCAACTGGGTAGAGAATAACAGGATGGCGGCGGTAACGAAGCGGGAGTAAAGGTAACGAGTGATCTTCATATGCAAATCTGATTACACCGAAATAACCTGAATTTTCACAGCTTAGGTATGTCCGAGGCAGCTGTCCTTGATCTAAGGCAATAATCATTCCGTGACAGGTTTCGCGCCCGGCGCTACCGACGCTCGGCATAAACTTTCGTCGCGGTTTTTTTTGATCTGGATCAGGTTAGGCGTATTTAGCCGAGGTTGCGGATTGACGCCGAGGTTGCGGATTGACTATATAAGCAAAACTAAATATGCTAATGAGAATCGTTCTCATTAGCATATTTATGAACAAAAACCGTAACTTAAATCAGCCGGCCGCCGGTTTTCGGGGTATCGTCGCCCGTATCGGAGGCGATAAGGCCTTGCGACGTAAGTTGATGAGTCTAGGAATTCGCGCAGGACAGGAGGTATTGGTGTTACATCAACGCCAAAACGGAGTCGTTATATTAAGCAACGGTAACCGCGTCGCGCTCGGCTCGGGAATCGCTGCCAATATATTAATCGAACCCATGGCCGTTCCACCCAGCCGGACCCGATCAGAAGCGCCCGCGGCATGACCACGATAGCAATTGCCGGCAATCCGAACTGCGGCAAGTCGGCGCTGTTTAACTGTTTAACCGGGATTCGGCAGACCACCGGTAATTGGCCCGGGGTAACGGTGGAACGCAAACAGGGCAGCCTCAAACTCGGCGAGTACGGAAAGGTAACGGTTGTCGATCTGCCCGGCATCTACAGTCTGGACGCGCTGTCGCTGGACGAGCAAATCACCCGTCGATTTCTGCTCGAGTCCGAAGCCGAGGTCGTCATCAACGTGGTGGATGCCGCCAACCTCGAAAGAAATCTTTATTTGACCGTCCAATTGCTGGAAATGGGCGTACCGGTCGTGCTTGCCCTGAACATGATGGATGTCGCCCGCAAACGGGACATCGATATCGATGTCGAGTTGCTGGCGCGGAAACTGGGTTGTCCGGTGGTTGCCGTGGTTGCGGTTAGCGGCGAGGGCATTGCCGAGTTGAAACAGGCCTTGATCGAAGTTGTGCATAAGCCGTTCAAAGGTGGATTCAGCCTGGTCCAGGATTGCGAGATCGAAGCCGCCATCGCCGAAATCAGGCAGCATCTGAGCGCTGCAGATCAAGGCGCGAACAGCTATTGGCAGGCATTGAAACTGCTCGAGGGCGATCAGGGCGCCGCCCGGCAGGTAAGCGATGCTTCGACCTTGGAACTGGTCGCCCGCTGGCAAGCTCATATCCGGGATATTAGCGGCGAATCGGCCGACGTGTTTATCGCCGACGCGCGTTTCGGCCACGCGCATGCGCTAACGCAACTCGTGCTGCGGGTTAACGGCAAGCTAAAAAGATATCTGTCGGACCGGATCGACCAGGTGGTCTTGCATCGGTTTCTGGGCGTGCCGATATTCCTGCTGATAATGTATTTGATGTTCATGTTCACGATTAATTTCGGCGGCGCCTTCATCGATTTCTTCGACGGCGTTGCCGGCGCGCTGTTTGTCGATGGGCTGGGACAGCTCCTGACGGGCCTCGGATTTCCACAGTGGGCGATTTTGACGCTAGCGCAGGGTCTTGGCGGCGGTTTGCAGGTAGTTGCCACCTTTATTCCGATTATTGCCTGCCTGTATCTTTTTTTGTCTGTCCTGGAAGACGCGGGTTATATGGCGCGAGCGGCCTTCGTAATGGATCGATTCATGCGCGCCATCGGCTTACCAGGCAAGGCCTTCGTCCCCATGATCGTCGGCTTTGGCTGTAATGTCCCCGCGGTGATGGCGACCCGCACCCTGGAGAACGCGCGTGAACGCAGGCTGACCATTTTGATGAATCCCTTTATGTCCTGTGGCGCACGCTTGCCGGTGTATGTGCTGTTCGCGGCGGCCTTTTTTCCGACTAATGGGCAAAACCTGATATTCGCACTCTACCTGATCGGTATCGGCATGGCGGTGTTGACCGGCCTGGTGATGAAACATTCGCTGCTGTCGGGAGAAAGCAGTGGGTTTTTGATGGAAATGCCGACCTATCACCTGCCCAGCTTGAAAGGGGTTTTGCTGCGCAGTTGGGATCGGGTCAAGTTGTTTATCCGTGATGCCGGACGCGTCATTGTCGTTATGGTGCTGGCGCTGAACCTGCTCAACAGTATCGGAACCGACGGCTCTATCGGCAATGAAAACAGCGAAAACTCGGTGTTGAGCGCCGTCGGAAAATCTTTGACGCCGGTGTTTACACCGCTGGGTATCGAAGCGCATAACTGGCCGGCGACGGTCGGGATATTTACCGGTGTGCTCGCCAAGGAAGCGGTGGTCGGTGTGCTCGCCAAGGAAGCGGTGGTCGGCACACTGGACGCGGTTTATACGCGGATTTCCGAACAGGAATCAGCGCCTGAAGAAGCGGCGTCTTTCGAGTTGCTCGAGGCGCTATCGACGGCTGCTGCGACTATCCCGCAAAACCTGTCGGGTCTGTCCGAATTTTTTCTGGATCCGCTCGGCCTGGATGTCGGTTATATCGATGATAGCGACTTCGCCGCTTCGGAGCTTGAAGTCGGGAGCGGTGTTTTCGGAGTAATGGTGAGCCGTTTCGATGGTCAGGCTGGCGCCTTTGCCTATTTATTGTTTATCCTGTATTTATTGTTTATCCTGTTGTACTTTCCCTGCGCCGCCACCATTGGCGCCATCGCGCGCGAGGCGGGCACGCCCTGGGCCGGTTTCGTCGCTTTCTGGACGACCTCGGTCGCCTATGTTGCGGCGACTCTGTTCTATCAATTCGCCCGAATCGGCGAACATCCGCTGCGGGCACTGGGAACCATCGGTCTGGTTTCTATGTATGCGGTCATTTTGTTTATCGGATTGCGAGCTTATGCCGGTCGGCGCCGGCATCGCGTGTTACAGACCGCATGATACTGAGCGATCTCAAAAATTATGTTAAATCCCGACAGCAGGTTAGCCTGCGGGATGCGGCGCTGCATTTCGACGTCGAGCCGGAAGCGATCAGCGGCATGCTGGCCTTTTGGATCAGCAAGGGGAAGATTTCCAGATACAGCAATCCGCCAGCCTGTGGCGGCGGCTGCGCTTGCAGTTTTCAGGCGGATCGCGAGCTGTATGTATGGAATCCCGAGCTGGGTAGAATCCCAATCGAAGTCTGTGACCCTAGCGGAAATTCTAGGGATCTCGATTCAAGTAGTCGAGGGGATGACTAAGGCGAATCCACCGGGGTTGAGAATTTCTACGTTTAGCCGGATACTGGCGCTTCCTGTTCGGCGTTAGGCAAGCATGTCAATCAATGCAAAAATCGTTACCGATCTGGTAAACAACAAGGTGTCTTTCGTCACCACCGTACCCTGTAAGCAGTTGGCCGGGGTAATCGACGGTATCGAGCAATGCGAGCAGATATTTCATATTCCGTCGAATAAGGAAGACGAGGGCATGGGGCTTTGCGCCGGCGCCTACATGGGTGGCAAACGTGCGGCGATCATCATGCAGAATACCGCCATTGGCGTTACCATCAACACGCTCGCGACGCTGATTCAGTATTACCATATACCGCTGCCGATGCTGATCAGTTACCGCGGCGAGATCGGTGAGCCGGTCGCCTGCCAGGTAGAAATGGCGGTGCATACCAAGGCGCTACTGGCTCAGCTCAATATACCCACTTATCATTTTCATCAGGCGGACGATATCGCCGAGTTCGACGGCATCTTAAAATACTGTTTCATGAGCAAAAAACCGGTCGCGATTTTAACCGACGCCAGTTTCTGGAAGGGGGGCTGAGATGATTCGTAGCGAAGTGCTGAAGAGCCTGATTCCGGTTATTAGCGATCAACTGGTGGTTTGTAATATCGGGCTGCCGAGCCAGGAATTGCATCAGCTGGACGACCAGCCGAGTAACTTCTACATGCTCGGCACCATGGGGCTGGCTTCGTCGATAGGACTGGGGCTCGCGCTGGCGCAACCCCGACCGGTGATTGCCATCGACGGTGACGGCTCGATATTGACCAATTTCGGCACCCTGCCGACGATAGCCAATAATGTCGCCGATAATTTTATTCTGCTGATCATCGATAACGGCAGTTACGGTTCGACCGGAGACCAGCCGACTTACGCCGGAGGCAAGACATCGTTGAGCGCTGTCGCCAGCGCCTGCGGCTGCGAACAGGTGATCGAATGCCGGGCGGAGCAGGCCGCGGCAACGCTGCAGGCGGCGTTGGATGCAAATGAAATGACGGTCATCGTCTGTAAGTGCGAGTCGGGCAACATCACGGTGCCGGTCATCGAAATGGATCCTGTGGTGATCCGCGATCGCTTTATGAACGAAGTCCGGACCCGCAATAGCTGAAGCGGGACCCGGGCATGCGGCCGCGTAAGCCTTGAGAGGGTGTGATGAATCCGGTGTTAGTGGTGCAGGGCGCCAGCGATTTCGACGCGGTGCCGCGTCTGCGCGAACTGCAGGACCAGGCTGAAATTCGATTTGCGACTTCGATCGCCGGACTGCAAGCCGCTCTACCCGGCGCCGACGTCCTTCTCGGTTGGAATTTTCGCGCCGACAGCCTGCGGCAAGCCTGGGATAGCGCCGCCGATCTGCGCTGGGTCCACTGGTGCGGCGCAGGGGTGGATGCCGCGCTGTTTCCCGGCCTGGTGCAAAGCAGCATCGAGTTGACCAATGCGCGCGGAATCTTCGATTTGCCAATGGCCGAATGGGTGCTCGGCATGGTGCTTAGTTTCGCCAAGCGTTTCCCGCAAACCCTCGAGTTCCAGGCTAAGTGCGAATGGAATCATCGGCTTACCGAAACCCTGGCGGGCAAACAGGCGCTGGTGGTCGGTGTCGGTTCGATCGGGCGCGCGGTGGGCCGGCAGCTGCAAGCGGCCGGTTTGAAGGTCGACGCTATCGGTCGTAGCGCGCGTGATGGCGGCTTTGATTTCGGCCGTATCCATGCGATCGGTGATTTGCATGCACAGTTACCCCGTGCCGACTACGTCATCCTGATCACGCCGCTAACCCCCGAGACGCGTAATCTCTTCGGCGCCGCCGAGTTTGCGGCAATGGCGCCGCATGCGCATTTTATCAACATCGGCCGCGGCGCGCTCGTGGTCGAAGCGGATTTATTGCGGGCCCTGCAAGACGGCCGTATCGCGGGCGCTGCACTCGATGTATTCGTCGAAGAGCCGTTGCCGGCGGACAGCCCCTTTTGGCGGGCGCCGAATTGCCTGATATCGCCGCATATGTCGGGTGATTATTATGAATTCGAGACCGCGATGGCGGACCAGTTCCTGGCTAACTGGGGGCGCTACCTGACGGGCGAGCCATTGTTCAACGTCGTCGACAAGGCGCTCGGTTTCGTGTCTGGCTCGAGCGCTTGACTGCGCGGCGGCTCGCTGCCGGCTGAAATTAAGAACGCGGATGGAAAGTATTTTACGCGAGTGGCGACTGGAATCGGCAAGCGGGCAGAAACTACCGCCTGATGACCATGGGTCTCGATGGCTGTTTTAGTTACGATAGTTATGCGGCAGCGCGTAGCTGTGGCCTAGAAACTCGCCAAAAACTTCGGGAATCTGGGGGTGATTCACGGGTTCACCGGTTTCGTCGATCAACAGATTTTGCTCTGAAACGTAGGCTTCGTATGACGTGGATTCGTTTTCGGCAAGTAGATGATAAAACGGCTGATCCTTGCGCGGGCGCAGGTTTTCAGGAATTGCGAGCCACCATTCCTCGGAGTTGTTGAACTCCGGATCGACGTCGACAATAACACCGCGAAAGTCGAAGATCCGGTGCTTCACCACCTGGCCGATCGCAAATTGTGTGTTGGTTACGCTCATACTTATTTTATCGTTACCTACCTAAGAGTATATCAACAGATCGGAAAACTGCATTTGAACTGCTTCACGGCGCCGCCTATTTAGGTCGTGGTTTGCGTTAATTTCGCGCGAACGGACCAAGCCGTCCGGACATTGCGGCCATTGTGAGCCTGCGGATAGGTCACGGCGGCATTCCAGAAATTGATACGCAGCCCGGTAAGCTGCGTTATAGTCAGCCGTCGCGCTATCGTATCAGCTTGAAAACTTGTCAAAACTGCAGCTTAATATCCGGTTATACCCCTGGTTTCGTGCCGTATCCGACGGGCACGCCTGGATCACGGTATTTTTTCTCTACATGAGCCAAAGCCTGCCGTTGGAGCAAGTGATCGAATTATCTGCGGTTTATTATCTTGCGGTTTTTGCGCTGGAAGTGCCATCGGGTTATTTCTCCGATCGAATCGGCCGGCGCGCTACCTTGTTAATCGCCGCGGGTTCGCTGATTTCATCTTATTGTTGTTTTATCGTCGGTGCCGGGTTTTGGTGGTTTGCGGCGGGCCAATTCCTGCTTGCCGCGGGGATAGCGATGCAATCGGGCACCGATACCGCATTTCACTATGATTCGCTCAAGGCCCTGGGACGCGAAAGCGAATACGCGCAGCGTGAAGCCAAGGCCGAGCAATCGGGCTTGATCATGCTGGCGCTGGCGACGCTGTCGGGGGGGCTGCTGGGATTGATCGATCTGCGCCTGGCCTATGTATATTCGTTGATCAGCGCGAGTCTGATGGCGCTGCTGGTATGGCGCTTCGCGGAACCGCGGCATGCCGATGAAACTATTGCCTTGCCGCCAAGCTTCGCCAGGGTTTTGCTGAGTTGCCTTAAGCGGTTGCGTGATCCCTTGCTGGGCTGGATTTTCCTAGTGGTGATTGTGCTCTACGCCCTGGCACATATCGTCTACGAATTCTATCAGCCTTATATCACGCTGTTGCAGCTGCCGCTGCTCGAAGCCTCCGCGCATGCGCCGCTGATCTCGGGGCTGGTAATATCGGTGTCGATGTTTGGCGGTGCACTGGGCGCACGGGCGAGCATTTCCTGGCAATCGAAACTCGGGCTGGTCGGTGTGCTTGCGGTAGCGATGTTCCTTCAACTGGGGCTGGTCGCGGCGATGGCGGTTGCGCTAAGCCCCGCGGTACTCGCGCTGGTGAGCCTGCGTAACTTTCCGATGGCCTTGGTGCATGCGCCGGTCAGAGCCGCGATCGCCCCGCGGATTACACGTCAGCAACGCGCTACCTACCTGTCGCTGCAGGGCCTGTCCGAGCGCTTGGTGTTTGCGCTTTTACTATTGGGATTGGCCGCCGGACTGGAGCCCGGGGCGGCAATTGCCGAATCGACCCTGCGTGGCATATTAAATTCCACGCTGTGGTTCGGAGTAATTCCGGCGGCGCTACTATTCCTGTTTGGCAGGCGCATGCAACGCTTGTCGCAGCCGGACTCCGAACCCGGTGACTCGGAGTAAAAGCTTACCCAGAGTCAATTTTTGAGCAAATCCCGGGCGCGCTAGTTTATAACGAATCTTCGGTTATCGGCACCAGCGACAATTCGACCCGGCGATTCAGGCTGCGGCCTTGCGCCGTGCCATTGTCGGCAATCGGGGTGGTCTCGCCAAATCCGGCGGATTCGATGCGTGCCGCGACCACACCCTTAGCCAGCAGGTACTGCGCCACCGCTTCGGCGCGCTGCTCCGATAAGCCCTGGTTGTATTGATCCGAACCTCTGCTATCGGTATGCCCGGCGGATACGATGATGGTTTTGTCGAATTCCTGCAACACGATAAAGACCGAATCCAGCACTTGGTGAAAGTCGGCGTTCAGTTCATACCCGGCGGTGACAAAGGTAGTATTGCCCGGCATAATCAGATTGATATTATCGCCGTCGCGTTCGACGCTGACGCCCGAATCGCGTAGCGTTTTCCTGAGCTTGGCTTCCTGGGTATCCATGTAATAATCGATGCCGCCACCTGCGACCGCACCGATGCCGGCCGCCTGCAGCATCCGCTTTTTGCGTTTCTTACTGGATTTGTCCTTGTTTTTAAGATAGGCGAGAACCGCGCCGACGCCGGCCCCGATGCCTGCACCCTTGGCGGTTTTAGAGGTTTTCTTTTCGCCGGTATAAGCATCATAGGTTTGGCAACCGGAGATGCCGGCCAGGCTAAGGATAGTGAGCATGATCAACAGTTTTTTCATCTTGTGTCTCGGTTAAATTCGGGGGTCGATTTGAGCAGGAGCGGATTATAGACAAAGGGTCTGAATCTGCATATAACAATAATTCACAAACTAACAGCTGCCAGGGATTAGCCGGACTCGGGCAAACGGTAGGCTTCCAGTTCGATGGTTTTGAGCGCCATGCCTTCGAGTACCAATTTACCCTGGTAGCGCCGCGCTCCTGTCGACGAGAATTCAAACTGATAGCTACGGCGAAAAACCAGTCTGCCGGCAGGTCCGCGCACCGGCCTGAAGCCGACGATTACCATGCTTTGATCGAGTAGCTGAAGGCCCAATTGGCTACAGTGCGCCGTCGCCAGGTCGCGCGCGCGGCCCTTGCGGCCCTTGAACAGGCCGCTCTGCCACCAGTAGAGCGCTAGCATAGCGAGCAAGGCCAGGCCCGTCAGATTTATCAGGCTGAACATCGTGCTTGTGCGCCATCGGCGCCGGGAGTGAAGCGCCTGCGCATAGTGCTGAGACCCTAGGCAAAAGTCTCGATAATCGCTTTCATTTTATCGGCGGCAACCTCGCTGCCGTGGTCGCGCTGCCACTCGATGTACTGCGAGCAGAATGCCGCTACCTCGGCCTTGCCCGTCAGCGCCTCGAGGTCGTCGGCGGTACGTACGCCGAAGCCAACGGCCAGCGGCAAGTCGGTATGCCGCCGAATTTCGGCGATATAGTCCTGAAACCTTTTCCCCCACTGGGTCTCGTGGCCGGTAACCCCCATGCGTGATACCACGTAAATCATGCCACGTGAAGCGCGGGCAATTTTTTCCACCCTAGCGGGCGCGGTATTGGGTGTTACCATCAGGATCGGCGCCAGGCCCAGCGAGTCGAGCTGCGGCAGCCAAGGCTCGATTTCCTCGACCGGCCAGTCCGGCACGATCATGCCTTTGATGCCGGCCGCCGCGGCTCGGTTGAATAAATCCTCTAGACCATAGCGGTAAAGCGGATTCAGATAACTCATCAAGACGAAAGTCACCTCGGGGTGACTGGCGCACACCCGGGTCGCCAGGTCGAGCGTCGCCTGCACCGAACCGCCCTGCTTGAGCGCTTCGTAGCAGGCATTGACCAGGGTGTGGCCGTCGGCAACCGGGTCGCTGAACGGCACTTGCAGTTCGATCAGTCTAACGCCGGCTTCGGCTAGCCCGGAGATCGCTGTTTCGTTTTCCGCGAGGCTGGGAAACCCAACCACCGCATGGGACATGATTTGCAAATCGTCATATTGTGCAGGAAACATGATTAATGCCCTCTCTTTTGCGCCAGGAGCTCGGTCGAGCGGGCGGCTTCGCGTTGCAGAAACTCGGTCCATTCACGCTGCGGGAAGGCGCGCGCGATATTGAAGATATCTTTGTCGCCCCGGCCGCTTAGATTGATGACGACATTTTGCTCGGGCCGCATCTGACGCGCGCGCTTGAAGCCGCCGGCGAGGCCGTGCGCCGACTCCAGCGCAGGGATAATACCTTCGGTTTTCATCAGCAGTGTAAAAGCCTCGGTGACTTCTTCGTCGGTGGCCGATTCGGGTATCACCCGACCCTGCTGCGATAGGTAGGCGAGAATCGGTGAAACGCCGACATAATCGAGCCCGGCGGCGATGCTGTGGGTATCGCCCAGCTGACCGTCGGCGTTTTGCAGGAACAGCGTCTTGTAACCCTGCGCGATGCCGGTTTCCCCGGTGTCGTGCGACAGCCGCACCGAATGTTGGCCGTCCTCGAAGCCCAAGCCACCGGCTTCGACTCCGACCAGCGCCACTTCGGGCGTTTCCAGGAAGGCGCCAAAGGCACCCATCGCGTTCGAGCCACCGCCGACACAGGCGACGATTTCATCGGGCAGACAGCCCATTTGGCGTTGCGATTGATCTTTTATCTCGTCGCTGATAATGCCCTGGAAATAGGAAACCAGCTCCGGGAAGGGCGCCGGACCGCAGGCGGTGCCAAGCACGTAATGGGTCGTTTCGACCGAGGCGGCCCAGTCGCGCAAGGCTTCATCGAGCGCTTCCTTTAAAGTTTGCGCGCCGCTAGTGACGCCGACCACGTCGGAGCCGAGCTGGCGCATCCAGAATACGTTGGAATACTGGCGTTCGATATCTTCGGCGCCCATGTAAATAGTCGCCTCGAGGCCGAGGCGCGCGGCCATGATCGCGGTCGCGAGCCCGTGTTGTCCGGCGCCGGTCTCGGCAATGACACGCCGTTTACCCATGCGCTGCACCAGCAAGCCCTGGCCCAGCACGTTATTGACCTTGTGCGCACCCGAGTGATTCAAATCTTCGCGTTTGAGCCAGATCTGGGCGCCGCCGAGCTGTTTCGACAGGCGTTGCAGCGGCGTCAGCGGCGTCGGGCGCCCGCTGAACTCCTGGCACAGGGTGACGTATTCCTGCCAGAACTCGGGATCGTCGCGCAAGCCGAAGAACAGGTCTTCGAGCTCGGTTAGTGCGGGTAACAGGATTTCGGGGACGAAACGCCCGCCGAATTCGCCGAAATATCCATTGTCGCTGCGAATCATCTTGGCCTCCGGGTGCAAAACACAATTGGATGGTGACATATACTAAACGGTTTAGTATAGTTTGCATAATTTATCAGGATAAGCAAGCCCCGCATGGCGCAAAGATCTAAAAAAGACCATATCGTGGCCTGTGCATTGCCACTTTTCCTTGAACATGGATTCAAGGGTACCTCCATCGATATGGTGGTCAGGGCCTGTGAAGTGTCGAAGCCGACCGTGTACAATCATTTCCCCGATAAAGCGGCTTTGATGCTGGCCGTAATGCTGGCCTGGATCGAAAACAACAAACCATTGATCATGCCGGTCAGGGATATGGACGCACTCGATGTGTTTATTCGCAGCCATTGGCTCACCGACCAGGCAATCAGGTTATATGCCCTGGTTATCGGCGAAGGCCGCCGCTTCCCGGCGGCGCGTAAACTATTCTGGGAACAATTCGATCGACTCTGGCAGGTCGCATTCGGTTACGTTTGTGAGCGCTCGCCCAATCTCGAGCAGGCCGTTGTCGAACCGCGATTGCATCGGCAGTTGCTCGAACGGTTGAGGCAACAGTAAGCCCCGGAACTTTTGTCGATCTGCGGGGCCGAATAGTTTTCGATCATGCAACCAGGAAAAATAATGAAGAAATTATTGCCGGCCGTATTTGCGCTGATATTCATGCCGCTCGCCGTGGCGGGAAAACCGATTACTTTTGCCACCGACGACGGCGCTATTCGGGGTTACGACCCGGTCGCCTATTTTACGCTGGGAGAGCCGACGCGCGGCAGTGACAAATATGCCACTAAGTGGCAGGGCGCCATCTACAAGTTCGCCAGCGCCGATAATCTGGCGTTATTCAAATCCGAGCCGCAGCGATACGCGCCGCAGTACGGTGGATACTGCGCCTACGCGGTATCGAAAGGCTCCACGGCGACGACCGATCCCGCTGCCTGGACCATCGTCGACGGCAAGTTATACCTGAACTTCAGTCCCTCGGTGAAAAAACGCTGGAGCAAGGATATTCCAGGGCACATCCGCTCAGCCAACAAAAACTGGCCGGCTGTCCTCAACTAGTCGAGGCTCCGATATAGCGCGAGTCGCGGCGCTTAACCCGCACCGGCCATAACAGCCGCTTAGCGCTCGGGCGGCACCGCATAGGTTGAGCTAGCGACGCAGGTCGGCGTTTTTCGTCGGCCAGGCTCAAGCTGACTTAATCGAATTCAAGCATCCTGCCGGCCTTGTTGGCTGGGCCGGTAAATCGGGTCTGGATTTTAATCAGGCCGGCAAGCTCTCGGCACTAGGTTCGAATCGGTGTTCATGAGTAATGCGGATCAAGTCCCTACCGTAAAGCTCGAGTTTGCGCTCGCCGATACCCGGCATCAGCGCCAGCGCTTCGATGCTGTCGGGGCGCTGTTGGCAAATCGCCGCCAGGGTCTTGTCGTGCAGGATGACATAAGGCGGAACGCCCTGTTCCAGCGCAATTTGCTTGCGATGTAGACGCAAGGCCTCGAATAGCGGCATATCGCTGTCGCGCAGTTCGGCTGCTTGCTTTTTCGCCGCCGGCTTAGCCGCCCCGATGGGCTTTTCGAATTTGCGCAACAGCAGCTGCGCCGTTCCGGCCAGCAGCGGCTTGCAGTCAGGAGTCATTTTAAGCGCACCGTAGTTGTCGATGTCCGCGTACAGGTAGCCGAGAGCGATCAGCTGGCGAAACAGACTGCGCCATTCATTCTGGTCCAGGTCGCCGATGCCGAAAGTGCTGAGCTGGTCGTGGCGGTTTTGCACAATGCGGTCTTTGGCATTGCCCATCAGGACGTCGACGACGTAATTGGCGCCGAAGCGCTGGCCGGTGCGATACACGCAGGACAGCGCCATGCGGGCCGACTCGGTGGCGTCCCAGGTCGCCGGCGGTTCGACACAGTTATCGCAATTGCCGCATGGCTCGGACAGGGCTTCGTCGAAATAGGCCAGCAGCGTCTGCCGCCGGCAGCCGGTTTGTTCGCAAAATCCGAGCATCGCTTCCATCTTGTGGTGCAGCACGCGCTTGAATTCCTCGTCGGCATCGCTTTGCGCCATCATTTGCCGTAGCGAGATGACGTCTTGCATGCCGTAGGCCATCCAGGCGTCGGCCGGATCACCGTCGCGCCCCGCGCGGCCGGTTTCCTGGTAGTAGGATTCGAGATTTTTCGGCAGATTCAAGTGCGCGACGAAACGCACGTCGGGTTTATCGATACCCATGCCAAAGGCAATAGTTGCGACGATGATGACGCCTTCCTGCTGTAGAAAAATACGTTGGTGTTCGGCGCGGGTATTTTTGTCGAGCCCGGCATGGTAGGGCAGGGCGAGACGCCCCTTGTCACTTAACCAGTTAGCGGTTTCCTCGACCTTCTTGCGCGACAGGCAGTAAACGATACCGGCGTCGCGGGCGTGATTTACCTGGATAAAAGACCACAGGCGCTGGCGGTTGTTATCGCCCTGCGTGACGCGGTAAAAAATATTAGGGCGGTCGAAACTGTGGACAAATCGAGCGGCGCCCTCGAGCTGCAGCTGCTGCTCGATTTCGCGCAGGGTACGCTGATCGGCGGTTGCCGTCAGCGCGATGCGCGGAATACCGGGAAAGCGTTCGTGTAATCGCGTCAGCTTCTGATAATCGGGCCTGAAATCGTGCCCCCATTGCGATACGCAGTGCGCCTCGTCGATCGCGAACAATGCTATCCGGCATTCGCTTAGCAGCTGCAGGAAATCTTCGTTTAGCGCGCGCTCGGGCGCGACATATAACAAATCGATGTCGTTGTTGCGCAGGCGCCGCCTGACCTGTTGCCGCTGTTCGACGGTCTGGGTCGAATTCAGGAAGGCCGCGCTGAGCCCGTTCAAGGCGAGGGCGTCGACCTGGTCTTGCATCAGTGCAATCAATGGCGAAATAATGATGCCGACGCCCGCACGCAGGATGGCGGGGATTTGATAGCAAAGTGATTTTCCGCCGCCGGTTGGCATCAGCACCAAGGCGTCGCGGCCGTCGATTAGGGTGTCGATAATTTGCCGTTGCTGGAAACGAAATTCGTCGTAGCCGAAGCGGCTGCGTAAAACCTCAAGTGCATGGGTCATGATGCTATATTCACCCGGCGACATTTTTATCCGCCGCGATTATAGTTCTCCTTTTGTCGATTGTTTATGAACTGTCCTTGTCATTCCGGTCAGGCTTTTGACCTGTGTTGCGCTCGATTTATAACACAAGACGAACTGCCTGCCTATGCCGAACAGCTGATGCGTTCGCGTTACACCGCCTATGTGCTCGCGGATATTGAATATCTCGAGGCGACCTGGCATTCGGATTTCAGACCGGTCGAACTGGCGCTCGATGACGACATTCGCTGGCTCGGTCTCGAGGTACTCGACTGCGAGCAACGGGGGCAGCGGGCGACGGTCGAATTCGAAGCGCGCTTGCTAGCGCAGGGCCAGGTCGATGCAATTCATGAAAACAGTGCGTTTGTCCGACTACAGGGCCGCTGGCTTTATACCGATGGCGAAGTTCTGGCGCCGAGCTTTACTGCGTGGAAACCGGGTCGCAACCAGGCCTGTCCCTGCGCCAACGGTAAGAAATTCAAGCGCTGTTGCGGCGCAACCTGAGCCAGAAGCTTGCTATTTACTGCCGAGCTAAGGGGGGTTAAGCGGGGTGGGTCCAGGGCTTTAACAGGTAACGCCAGGCGATGCCCCAGTAGCCGGGGTAGCGGTAGTTGCCGTTGCTTGCGAGCGCCAGTTGACGCTGTTCCCGCGCGGCCGCCGGAATTTGATACCAGGCCATTTCGGGATAGCGGTGGTGAATCCAGTGATAATTATTATTCAGAAACAATAATCGGGTCAGCGGGCAACCGTCGATTAGCACGGTGCGCTGGGTTTCGTCCGGGTGGTAGCGATGTTCGAGGAACGAGCGGATCATCATCATGCTGCTGCCGGGCCAGGCGAATGCGAGCAGGTATAGGTAAAACGGCATTTCGCAAATCGCCAGCAGCCAGTAAAACAGGACCGCGAGACTCAATCCATGCCGCAGCAGGATGCCGACATCTTCGAAATTGCCCTGCCGCAGTTTGGCCAGTTCGCCCTGGTAGAATTGGCTGGCCGCGAGCCAGGGGCCGAGCAACATGCGCCCGCCAAAGCTATTGTTGAACAGGAATACTCGCTGCTGCCAGCGACTTAAGCCCTGCCATGTTTCCCGGCCCAGATAAAACGATTCCGGATCCAGTTCGGGGTTGGTCAATTCGCTGCGGTGATGCAGCAAGTGATTCCTGACATAGATTTCCAACGGTAGCCACAGCGTTAGCGGCGGCCACACCAGGGCCAGGTTTAACCGGCGGCTGCCTGTCGGGTGGCCGTGCAGGGCTTCATGCTGCAACGAGCTATGCAGGGCTACGGTGTAGCCGCCCAACAGCCAGAGCAACCAGCCGGGAACGGCGTTCCAGTTAAGCGTAATGCTAATCCATGCGGTGTAGGTGATAACCAGTAATAGCCAGGTGGGCCATTCGAATGTCGCAAATTCCAATTTCGCATCGCGAACCTTGCTGGTTGTCATAAATGCATATACACCTGATATTTTTAGAGGCTATTAATCTAGAATCGACGACTTGTTTTGTCTATGTTTTTATAGTAAGCACAAGTGAAATAATGATTTTTAAAAAAGAACTCTGTAGTATATACAAAACAAATTGTCGGAAATTGCTATGAAAAAACAGGAAATTGTCGGTATTTTCCGTAAACGCCTGCTCGAATCGATGCAGACCAGGGGCTTGAATCAATCCGCGCTGTCGCGCGAAACCGGCGTCGACCGTTCGACACTGTCGCAGCTGCTGGCCGAGGAAAACCTGCGCATGCCGCGCGCCGATACCGTGGCGTCGCTCGCGCGTTCGTTGCAAGTCAGTACCGACTGGTTGCTGGGATTGAGCCAGGATAGTCGTTTCGGGGCCGAGATATTACGCCAGTCGTTCGAAGTTGCGCCGCACGAGCAAAGTCCCGCGGACGACAATTTGAAGCGCTGGTATGAAGAGGCTGAAGGCCTGAAAATTAGATACGTTCCGGTACAGTTGCCGGATGTGGTCAAAACCGATCAAGTGCTCGAATATGAATACGGTGAAGTCATGGAGCGCCCGGTCAGTCGCGCCAAGGAACAAGCCCGTTACCATCTGAATTTCAGTCGCGGCCCGGACAATGATCTCGAGATTTGCATGCCGATGCAAAACTTGCTTGGATTCTGCCGCGGCGAAGGGCTGTGGCGAGATCTCGGACGCGATGCCCGCGCCGAGCAAATCGATGCCATGCTGGCGACGCTGGAGGAACTCTATCCCAGCGTGCGGCTTTACCTCTACGATACCCGCAAGCGTTACTCGGTGCCCTATACCATTTTCGGCGCCCGCCGGGCGGCGGTTTACGTCGGGCAAATGTATTTCGCGTTCAACACCACCGAGTATGTGCGCGTCCTGGTGCGACACTTCGACAACCTGGTGCGTAACGCCGAAGTGCACGCACATGCAGCGGTGGATTTCCTGAAATCGCAGGTCATCTCGTCCTGATTCGATCGCGGAAGGTTATGACTCGCTACCCCTGTCTGCGCTTACTTCAGGCGGTCCCGTAAACCAACCAGCACGATGTCGGTGTAACCGACGATTCCGATAACGCGTTTATTTTCAACCACCGGGGCTCGCCCAATGCCGAAGTTTTCAAACATGCGCGTGCAGTAACGGATATCCATTTCAGGATCCACATGGATCACGGGTTTTGCCATGATTTCGTAAACGTTGACTCGTTCCGCCGCCTTGTTCGTTGCCAACACCTGCTTGGCGATATCGGATAGCAGGACGATACCGTACTCGTCGTCTTCGTGGCGGATATTGACGATGAAACACTTGGTTTCCGGGTGTTTTGAATTTCTCAACACATCGGCCACGGTGTCCATGCCCTCGACCATGTCGAAGTCCGTTTTCATGACGTCGCGAACGCGCACTATTTTTCTCTCGCTCATAGTTCTTCCTCAACGATTTCGGATAACTGGATAACCTGGTTCGATACGCCGACGGCGTCTTCGACGTCGATACTGAAAGCGATACCGGACCCGGGGTGGGTTTCGAATTCGCCGACCTGCGCGATGGTTTCGAGGATATCTCGGCTCAGGTGTTCCTCCACCAGCAGTAATACCACGTCGCGTTGGGTATCCAGACTCAGACCGAGGAAGGTCTTGGCAATCTGCAATCCTTCGCCGCGCGCGCTGGGGATGATGGTCGAACCGGTGGCGCCTTTATCCCTGGCGGCTTCGACAATCTTGTCGGTGATCGAATCCTCGGTAAGTGCAATGATTAATTTAAAGTGCATGTTAATGCCTCATGGGGTTTTTGCTTTGTAATTGCGACTGGCTTGCCACTCCGACAACTGGGCGTAGGCAAGCACGGACATGATGGGAAACAGGCAGGTGAAGGCAATCAGGCCGAAACCGTCGAGCAGAGGGTTGCGGCCCGGAACGGTCGTAGCCAGGCCTAGGCCGAGCGCCGCGACCAGCGGAACGGTTACCGTCGAAGTGGTAACACCGCCGGAGTCGTAGGCGAGAGCGATTATCATACGCGGCGCAAACATGGTTTGAATCAAAACGCATACGTAAGCGGTAATAATATACCAGTATAACGGCGTGCCGGTGATGATGCGGAAGACACCCAGCGAGACACCGGTGGCCGCGCCGATGGCCACCGCGATGCGCAGGCCCCAGACGCCGATGCTACCCGCCGATACCTGGTTGGCCTTGATCGCGACCGCGAGCAGCGACGGTTCCGCTATGGTCGTGGAGAAGCCGATGGCAAAAGCAAACAGGTAAACCCAGTAGTATTCCCACCACAGCAGGTGATGCTCGACGTCGTCCCCGAGGATGAACCTGGGGTCGGTTAACTGCTGCGCCATTAACCTGCCGAGCGGAAATAGCGCGGCTTCCAGGCCCTCCAGAAAAAATCCTAGCCCCAGCAATACCAGCACAAAGCCGCTAAAAATTCTTTTCAGGTTGGGAATCGGTTTGCGCAGTATAAAGAGTTGAAAGCCGAAAATGATGATCACGATCGGCAGCACATCCCATACCGTGGCGGCGATGACATACATGAGATCGGTAACAATGTGCAGCATGATCGGGCTAAATAACCATGCCGTAAGCCATCACGAATATCATCGGCGTTAGCGACGCAAATGCGATCAGCCCGAAACCGTCGACCATCGGATTGCGCCCCTTGATGGAACTCGCGAGACCGACCCCGAGCGCGGTTACCAGCGGCACGGTAATAGTCGACGTGGTCACTCCGCCGGAATCGTAGGCGATACCGATAATCTCGCGCGGCGCTAGTAATGTCATGATCACCACGCCGACATAACCCACGACGATCAGGTATTGAATCGGCCAGCCTTTGATGATGCGAAAAACACCGAGCACGATTGCAAAGCCGACCGAGAGCGCGACGGTTATGCGCAGACCATCCGCATAGGAGGCCAGCGATTGTTGACTGTTTTCTATCAACTGACCCTCGGCGGCGACGATAGCGGCTTCGTTGGCAACCGCGATCAATGCCGGCTCAGCGATGGTAGTGCCGAAGCCTAAGGCAAAGGCGAAACATAGCAGCCAGAAGATACTGCCTTTGCTGGCAAAGGAATGAGCCATGGTTTCGCCGATTGGGAACAAACCCATGTTGAGACCTTGCACGAACAGGGTTAGGCCGATTACAACGAATAGGATTCCGATCGCGATTTCGCCGAAATTAGGGATCGGTTGCTGCAACACGGCAAGTTGAAAGAAGCCGATGACGACAATGATCGGCAGCAGGTCGCGCAGGCTCTCGAAAACGGCCGACCACATCGTTTTTAATGTTTTCATCGAAGCCCAAATAGAGGCGATTTTTATAAGTTTATAATATCAAGCCCAGCGCGCGAGTCACATGATCAATATCAACTCCACCGAAGGCCGCCTAAGCGCGGCTCGATAACAAAACCTTAACATGCTCACGATCATGATCAGCCCGGTTACAGCTTTGCGTATTGGATTCCGGACAATGCCCGGCCCATCCTCAATCGGTATACCGGGAAACCTTGCGTCAGCACCGTTCCTTGACCGGCGAAGACGTCTTAACCCGGCAAAGGATATGCGGAGCAGATCGAAAAACCAATCATGGGCCTGGTAGCCGTCGGCATTTACGCTGGGATTTTATTCTGGGATGGACTACAGGCGATCCTCGACTTTTTGTCGATATCCTGATCTATTTGCAGACCCTGCCCATGGAATAGGACAAGGTCGCTGTACTCGGTTAAACTGCCGAATTTCAAAAAATAAAGCCCCTCACGTTAGCTAAGGGGCTTTGTTATCCGCGAACCAGCCGCGGGGAATATCAGTTTTGCTTGTTTGCCCTTTCCGCTTCACCGATATCGTCGACTCCGCGCTCTTCCAGCAGCGTAGTCAACCAGTCCGGATCCATCTCCGGCACCGACGACAACAGCAGGTCGGTGTATTCGTGATGCGGCGGCTTGAACATTTCCTCTTTCGGGCCCTGTTCGACCACCTTGCCATACTGCATGACCACGACTTCGTCGGCGATCGAGCGCACGGTTGCCAAGTCGTGCGTAATGAACATATAAGACAGGTTCAACTCGTTTTGCAGTTTGTCGAGTAATCGCAGAATGCCCTCCGCGACCAGTTGATCGAGCGCGCTGGTTACCTCGTCGCAGATGATAAAGGTGGGCTCCGCCGCGAGCGAACGCGCGATTCCGATACGTTGTTTCTGGCCCCCCGAAAGCTCCGGTGGATAGCGATTATAATACAGCGAAGGATCCAGCTCGATCAGATCGAGCAGTTCATCGACGCGGTTTTTTAATGCAGGGCCGCTAAGACCACTGTAAAACTGGGCGGGTCGCCCGATAATTTCACTGATTTTTACCTTGGGATTGAGTGCGGTGTCCGCCATCTGGTAAATCATTTGCGCCTGGCGCAACTGGTCCTTGCTGCGATTCCGGTAATCCGGCGGTAGCGCCGAACCCTTGAACAGAATTTCGCCTTTGGTAGGCGGTAACAGGCCGGTTATACACCTGGCGGTGGTCGATTTGCCCGAACCCGATTCACCCACTACGGCCACCGTCATTCCCGGAAAAATGTCGAACGAGACATCGTAGAGAACCGGGGTGTCGCCGTAGGAGGCATCGACGTTCTTTACCGATATCAACGGTACGCCTTCGGTCGGCCGCGGCTTCTGATCGCGCTTGAAATCGCGCACCGCCCACAGCGACTTGGTGTAGTCGTCTTGCGGATTTTCCAGCATCGAGCGGGTATCCGATTCTTCGACTTCGTCCCCTTTTAGCAATACCTTGATAACGTCGGCCATCTGCGCCACGACCGCGAGGTCGTGGGTAATATAAATCGCCGCGGTGTTGAACTGATCGACGATGTCGCGAATCGCCGACAGGACTTCGATCTGCGTGGTTACATCAAGCGCCGTGGTCGGCTCGTCGAAGATGATCAAATCGGGCCGACAAGCCATCGCCATCGCCGTCATCGCGCGCTGCAGCTGACCGCCGGAAACCTGGTGCGGGTAGCGAAACCCAATTTCCCTCGGATTCGGCAGGCGCAGGCGCTCGTACAGCTGCATCGCGTCTTCCTGACTTTCCAGGCGCTTCTGTATGCGGTACTGCAGCGGCGCCTCGGTATGTTGATCGATCAATTTATGCGCCGGGTTGAACGATGCCGCGGCCGATTGAGCGACGTAGGCAATGCGCGCGCCGCGCAAGGATTGCAGGTCGGCTTGCGGCGTCGTGGTCAACTCCATGCCGTCGAATTCGATCGACGAGCCTTCCGATATGCGACAGCCGTCACGGGTGAATCCCATCGCCGCCAGTCCGATGGTGGACTTACCGGCGCCGGACTCGCCAATCAACCCCATGACTTCGCCGCGGTGCAGCGTCAGGTCGATGCCGTGCACGATTTCGATCCATTGTTCATCCGAGTATCCTTCGATACGCAGATGCTTGATTTTCAGCAATACGTCTTTGTTATCAGTCATTTCGATTACTCCTTCAGACCCGACGACCGGTATAGCATCCAGTCGACCACAAAGTTAACCGCCACGGTTAGTAGCGCGATCGCGGCTGCCGGGATTAGCGGCGTGAGTTCGCCGAATGAAATCAGGGTTGCGTTTTCACGCACCATCGAGCCCCAGTCGGCGGTCGGCGGCTGGATGCCGAGACCGAGGAACGAGAGGCCGGCGACCAGCAGGAACACGAAACAGAATTCGAGCCCGAATTCGGCCACCAGCGGCGCCGTCGAATTCGGCAGTATTTCCTTGCGGATCAGATACCAGGTGCCTTCGCCTCTAAGCTTGGCCGCTTCGATATAATCCATGACCACGACGTTGCCGCCCACCGAGCGCGCCAGTCGGAATACCCGCGGCGCGTAAATAATTGCGATGACGATGATCAGCGTGGTGGTGCTGGTGCCGAAAATACTCAACAGCAGTAGCGAGAATATCAAGGCCGGAATCGACATGATGACGTCGACGACCCGACCCAGCAGCTGGTCGAGCTTGCCGCCCTTGGTGGCGGCGTACAGGCCCGCCGTGGCCCCCATCAGGAAGGCCAGGATCGTCGCCAACAGCGCCAGCCCGACGGTGTTACGCGCGCCGAATATGATGCGGCTGAACATGTCCCGACCCAGTTGATCGGCTCCCAGCAGCATATTTTCATCGGCTGGCGCAAAAGCGGAGGAAATGACTTCCGCCTCGCCGTAGGGTGCGATTACCGGGGCGAAAACGCCGGCAATCGCGTAGGTGAAAATGACAAACAGCCCGAAGCCGGCGGTCAAGGGCGCGGTGCGCATTTCCTTGGCGGCATCGGGCGGCAGGATAATGATCAGAAATTCCCTGAAACAATAGGCAACACCCGCGGAAAAAGCGATCATGCCTGCCAGTATGGTAACCGCCCACAGCATCGCTTCGCCGCCGACGATGCCCATGATGAAAGATACCAGGGTTAAAGAGAACAGCAGTAAAAACGCGGTACGTTTTTGATAAAAGGCCGCCAGCGAAGAGGCACCGATGACGAGGGCGTAAAAACCGATAATAAAATAGTTCATGATGCAGCCCTCACTTCGGATGACGCAAGCGCGGATTGGTCAGGATCGACCCCACGTCAGCAGCCAGGTTCAACAGGATGAAAGTTGCCGCGAAGATCAGGCAACAGGCTTGCACCACCGGGAAGTCCCGTTTGGTCACGGCATCGACCAGCAATTGGCCGATGCCGGGGTAGACGAAGACCACTTCGACCAGCACCACCCCCGTAATCAGATAGGCCAGGTTCAGCGCAACGACATTGATAACCGGCGCCCAGGCGTTGGGCAGCGTGTGTTTGACGATAATCTTCCAGGCCGGTACGCCCTTGAGACGGGCCATTTCGACGTAGGGCGACGCCAGCAGATTGATGATCGAGGCCCGGGTCATGCGCATCATATGCGCCACCACCACCAGCACCATGGTTAGCGCGGGTAAAAAGGTTCGGTCAAGCTTCTCCAGCAGCGTCATGCCGTCATCGAGTTTGGCGATGGCCGGGAAAAAACCGCCCTTGACTGCGAGAAACAGGATCAGGATATATCCGAGGAAAAACTCGGGCGAGGAAATCGAAGTCAGCGTCAGCACGTTGGCGACCCGGTCGAAAACCGAATTTCTGAACAAGGCCACGATGACTCCCAGTATGATCGCGACCGGCACTGCGATGATCGCCGCATACAGGGCCAGGAACAGGGTGTTGGAGAATCTCGCGCCGATGGCTTCCGATACGGGTTTTCTAGAGACCAGGGAATTGCCAAAATCGCCGGTTACGGCGTTGCCCAGCCACTCCATGTACCGCACCGGGGCGGCCCGGTCGAGACCCATTTCCTTACGCAGCGCGGCCAGGTTGTCCTCGGTTGCCCCCTGGCCGAGCACCGCCTGGGCGATGTCGCCGGGTAATAGCTCGACCGCGAAGAAGATAATGATTGAAATGACTAGCAGCGTAACCAGCCCCAGTCCAAGTCGTTTGGTGACTATCGACAAGATATCGCCCATGTCAGGCATCCCCCTTATGCGGTTTTTGCTACCGCATTGTGTTAGTTATTCAGGCTGACCGGGCATCTTTGGGTAGATGTCCGGTCAGCCTATGTTACTGCCGGTACTACTGCTTCGCCTGTTAGGCAAACCACCAGCGATGATTGCCGCGGCCGCCATCGAGTTCCCAACTCGCTGCCAGGCTGGGTCCATGCGCTACTTTCTTGGTCCTTGCATAAACAAAATTGGCGAAAAACGGTATCACGGTGCCGCCGTCGTCTTTAGCGATCATGCACATTTCACGATACTGAGCGGCGCGCTTGGTGTCGTCCAGTTCCGCTTTGGCCTGTAGCAGTAATTCGTTGAAACGTTTGTTTTGCCAGTGCGCCTCGTTCCAGGGTGCGTCGTCCTTGTAGGCCAGGGTGAACATATTGTCGGGCGTCGGGCGGGCGCCCCATTTGACGAATACCCAGGGTTTTTTCAACCAGACATCCGACCAGTAGCCGTCGTTCGGTTCGCGGATCGCGTTTATCTTGATGCCGGCCTTCTTGGCGTGTTCACTGTAGAGTACGCACATATCGACCGCACCCGGCAGAACGCTATCGGCGGCGGAAAGCGATACTTCGAGTTTGCTCATTCCCGCTTTTTTCAAATGAAACTTGGCCTTATCCGGATCGTAAGGACGCTGTGGAATATCGGTCGGCGCGTAGGGCATTCCCGGGGATACGTGATAGTCGTTGCCCACGGTAGCCGTGCCGAACATGATTTTATCGACCAGGTCGTCACGATCGATGGCATACTTGAGCGCCAGCCGCACGTCCAAATTATCGAACGGCGCGACATCGCAAAACATCGGCAGCGTGATCGCCGATCCGCTGGGCACGTTTTCGACCACGACTTTCGGGTTGCGGCCAAGCAAGGCCGAGGTTTTCAGGTCGACCGAGGTAATCGCATCGACATCGCCGGTAATCAGGGCGGTTTGACGCGCGTTGGGATCGTTGAGCTGGATCATCTCGATTTCATCGAAATAGGCGCCGTCACGATGCCAGCCATCGTGGCGCTTGAGCGAAGTGACGATACCGGGTTTGTGTTCCTTAATAGCATATGGTCCGGCGCCGATGCCGCTTTCCCAATCGATGCTGCCGTCCGAATTCGCCGGCAGCATCGTCAAGTGGTAATCGGTCATGACCCACGGCAGATCGGCAAAGCCCTGGTTGAGCTCGATCACGATGGCGTGTTTACCTTTCGCCTTGATATCGTTAATCGTGGTCAACAGCGCCTTGGCCGCTGAGGTTGATTTTTCGCCGCGGTGGTGATTGAGCGATGCGATGGCGTCGGTCGCGGTGAATTTTTTACCGTTGTGAAAGCTTGCGTTTTTGTTGAGCTGGAAGGTCCAAACCTTGGCGTCGGGGGACGCACTCCAGGAGTCGGCCATGTCGGGACCTAGTCCGTTTTCGGGCGTGATTTCAGTCAGATAGCTGCGATGAGTGTGTGCCAGCTGAATCTCCCCCACGCTTTGATATTTGCCCGGATCGTGGGTATCCGAAGTGTTTGCGTCATGCACGCCGACGCGGAATTTGCCGCCTCTTTTCGGCGTGGCTGCGGCCACCTCGCTGGTCCAGAGCCCGGACGCAAATGGCACGGACATGCCCGCGGCCACGGCGAAACGCATAAAATCTCTTCGCCCCAGTTTGCCGCTTTTCGCGTCCCGGGTAATTAACTCCTTAAACTCTTTTTTAGTTCTGTCGGTCATCGAATCTCTCTCCTCGGTTTTATATCCGGCAGACGTCAAGCCATCTACCGATTATTGTAATGGCGCAAACTGTCGACTATACCGGCTGCATATTACTATACCGGCTGCATATATTACTATACCGGCTGCATATTGATGAATAAAATGATTGATGAATAAAATGATTGATGAATAAAATGACTATTTTTCATTAAATCCATCGATTTTTATCATTGGGCATCCAGACAAACCCAGCTGCACTCATCGAATACTACCCGATTAGAATTAAAAAAACGATTGCCAAAACTGTTCCCGTATGAAAAACGTGGAAAGGGCCTTTGAATTGACCGAAAAAAGACATCGGGAATTAGTTTGCGCGGGCTGATAAACCTTTAGCGTCGGCAGTTTCCGAGGCGCTATTTTTGTAACGCCGGTAGCACTATGGAACCGGGAAACGGAGTTAAAATAATCCGTAACCGAAGCCGCGAACCGGGCTTACTCGACCGCGGCTAGGGAAGCAATGCCGTTATTGCGATTCAAAAAGCGAATCGCCTTGGTTTCGGCGTCGCCACCGAACAGAAACATGGTCGAATGTTCACGCCAGTTGTGCAGGTAGAGTTCGGCATCGATTCCGGCTGCCCGCAGCGCCGCGTAGTAGTCGGTGGCCTGGTCCGCCTTGACGAGGAAATCGAGCTTGCCGTGATACAGGAAGACCGGGGGGTCGTCGCTGGAAATATGGTATGCCGGTGAGGCTTCGGCATAGCGCTCGGGCATTTCGTGCCGGTCGCCGCCTATAAAACGCATGACGATCGGGCTGCCGCTGTATTTACGCAAATCCGATGGTATGCCGCCGGCGACGACTGCACGGATGCGCGGCAGATCGGTGCTGTCATCGGTTGTGTCGAAAGCCCCGATCAAGGCCGCCAGATGCGCGCCCGAAGAATATCCCCAGGTATTGACTCGCGTGATATCGAGTCGGTATCTGGTCGCGTTGTCGGTTATCCAGTGCAGCGCCTGGTTGAGGTCGTGCAATTGTGCGGGGTAAGTGTAGCGGGGAGCAAATCGATAGTTGACGTTGAACACCGCGTAGCCATGCCGTGCGAGCTTGCGACTGATGTCCGCCATGTCGTTGCAGCTGCGATTAGCCCAACCGCCGCCGTGCACCATTAATACGACGGGATGCGGGCCGCTTTTCTGCGGCAGATACAAATCCCCGAGTAACGGTTGCGGCCAATCGTCAGCGGTAAATACGATGCCTTCTATGGTGCTGTCGATGCTGTATTTCTCGGGGGCCGAGGGCACATCCGCTGGCTGATTAAGGTGGCTGTAACAGCCGCTCAGCAAGAGCGCGCAAATTCCGATTATCAACGAATGATTAAACATTAAAAGGACCAGCCGGCGCGGTTAGTTTTCGTATTCGGGTTGTACGCAGGCGGCGGGTAACTGGATCAATTGCACCCGGAAAATCATTTAAAATGTGATGCATATCAAGTCTGCGCGGCACTGGAAAGCTAGTCTGTTGCAGCTAAAATGAGGTTGCAATAATGACCAATGAAAAACCTACCGCAGCGCGATTTACATTGGCGGTCATGCTGATCGCGTTCCTTATTATTGCCGATTTTCGCGACCGTCAATGCCGAGCACCAGAGTCCGCCCGCTGCTGAATGCCCGCAACCCCGCCTGATCGGTAAGGCGCCGGAGGCGATTTACGAACGCGCCAATCCACTTGCCGCCAACCGCAAGAATCTCAAGGCCGGGCGCAATATTTACCTGGATTTGTCGGTACCCGCCTGTGCCGTCTGCCACGGTGAAAAGGGCGCCGGCGATGGGCCGTTAGCCGGCCAGTTCGATCCCCGGCCGCGAAATTTTGCCTGTGCCAAAACTATTGAGGGCATTCCCGATGGCCAGTTGTTCTGGATAATTAAAAATGGCTCGCCGGGAAGCGCGATGCCGCCCTTCGGCTATCTCACCGACGATGAAATCTGGCAGCTGGTCTTATACCTGCGTTCGCTAAGCGGGCACGATTGAATACTGCGGCTTAGTCGACCCGGGTATGGCGCCGGCGGTGGCGCGCTCGCGCCAGGCGGTAATCATCCCCGCGCCGCTGACCGAGTCAACATGCCTGCTTGCTGCAGCTGGATCCATTTTCGCGTAAGTGTCCGCGCTCAACTAGTGGCGATGTGAACCGCCGACAGCATGTAGTTAACCGCAGTGCGCTTGCTCAAACGGAATTTTCGCGTAATCGGATTGACACTGACGCCTGTGGTCGCGGATACCGTCAGGGCATCGCGCGCGAGCATTTCCGTCAATTCGGCCGGACGGACGAACTTTTTCCAACTGTGGGTCCCCCGGGGTAACCAGCGCAAAATGTATTCGGCACCGACAATCGCAAATAACCAGGACAGGGGGTTGCGATTAATGGTGGCGATAAACAGGATGCCACCGCGTGCCAGTAGTCGATTGCAGCAGGCCATGAAATGCGGCAAGTCGGCGACGTGTTCAACCACTTCCATATTGAGCAGAACATCGTAGTCTTGGCCGCGCTCGACCATTGCTTCGACGCTGACGTATTCGTAGTCGATCGGTAACCGGCTGAGCCGGCTATGCCGGCGCGCCACCCCGATACTCTTCTCGACCACGTCGATACCCTTGACGTTGGCGCCGAGAATCGCCATCGACTCGGCCAGAATACCGCCGCCGCCGCCGATGTCGAGAATGCTCAGCCCTGTCAACGGGGCGGCGTTTTGCGGGTCGCGTCCGAAATGCTTGCAAATCGAGCGCGCCAGGTATTCGCGGCGTAAGTCGTTGAGCCGGTGCAGCGGCCAGAACTTGCCCGACTTATCCCACCATTGCCGCGCCAGGCGATCGTAGTAAGCCAGCTCGCGCGCATCGACAGTCGGAGATTTCATTTCGAATCAGGCGAGGAATTCGGCTCGGGTCTTGTGCCGTTTCTTGAAAATGCCGCCTAGCGCGGTGGTCTGGGTGCGTGAATTCGCATCCATCACACCGCGTGCCTTGACGCAGTAGTGGGTGGCATCGATGGTGACCGCGACGTCGTCCGTTTTAAGCAGGGTTTGCAGGGCTACCAGAACCTGCTGGGTAAGACGTTCTTGCACCTGTGGACGCTGCGCGAAGAAACGGACGATACGGTCGATCTTGGAAAGACCGATAATCTTGTTCTTCGGAATATAAGCCACCTTGGCGTTGCCGTCGATAGTGACGAAATGATGTTCGCAGGTGCTGGTGACGCTGATATCGCTGACCTTCACCATTTCCTCGACGCCCTTTTTGTTGTCGATGACGGTGATTTTAGGGAAGTTGAAATAATCGAGACCGGAAAACATTTCATCCACGTACATCTTGGCGATACGCTGCGGCGTTTCGCACAGGCTGTCGTCGCTTAAATCCAACCCCAGGGTTTTGGCGATATCGGTAAAAGACTTTTCGATACGCCGATACTTTTCGTCGCGTTGGTATTGATGCGGCAGTAGCGGAGTCTCCAGCCCGTTCTTCTGCAGCGCATGACGAACCTGGTCTGCGGCTTCGGAAAACGGGGAAGGGAAATCGGTTGCAGACTGAGCGAGATTGTTATTCATAGTCTTTCCTTTGATGTTTTTATTTAAGCGATGGGTTATCGGCAATCAGCTGGCCCGGGCCAGGTGACGGCCGCCGTCGAGGGCGATGGTCTTACCGGTTAGATACCGACTCTCGAGTAGATAGCGAATCGCGTTGACGCTTTCCGATTCGCCGGGTGCAGCACTTAACAGGGATTTTTTTGATGCCTGTTCTCGGTAGGCGGCATCGTCGCCGTGATTGAACATCAACAGCGCCGGCGCAATGCTATTAACCTTGACCAGCGGCGCTAACTTGCTGGCGAAAGACAGGGTAAGATTATCCAGCGCGGCCTTGCTGGCGGCATAGGCAATATGTTTCCTGCTGCCGCTGCTGGCGACGTAATCGCTCATATGGATGACGTCGGCGTAACCCTGCTCTTTCCCGTGCCGGCACAGCAGCTCAGCGCAGGCCTGGTTCAGCAGGTAAGGGGCGGTTACGTGGATCTTCATCATTCGTTGCAATACCTCGCCATCGGATTGTTTGCCGCCCTCGGCGAGCCACTCGGATGCATTGTGAATCAGCACCCGTAAGCTACCGTAGCGCGCACGCAACTGTTGCGCGAAGCGCAGAATGCCCTCTTCGTCGGCAAAATCGGCGTGTATTGTTTCGATCCCTTGGCGCCGCAGTCGGGCTAACGCCGGGCGCTGCTTACGATAGCTAATGACGACCTGATAGTTCGCTGCACGCAGCGCCTGCGCCGCCGCCAGGCCAAGCCGCTGGGCACCGCCGGTAATGACGATCGGGGAGGTCTTAACGGTCATGTCAATCCGCCCGGCGCCGGTGGGCGCTAAGGGTTACCGAGACCGAGTCGGCGAAGCGCAGCGCATGCGGCTTGTCGACTCTGACTTCGGCGAAGCTGACCTGTTGCGCTGCGGACGCTATAGCCAGTAGTTCCGCGGTTAGTTTTTCCAACAATTGAAAGCGGCCGTTTTCAATGTGTCGAATCATGCGTTTGGTGATGATTTTGTAGTTGAGCGCGTCGGCTTCATCGTCGCTGGCGCAGGCGAGATCCGCGCGATACCAAATTTCAGCGTTGACAATGACATCTTGCTGTTTGGTTTTTTCTTCGGGATTAAAACCGATGTAAGTGCGCAGGCGCAGGTTGCTGATATTGATTTTGGCCTCGCTGATCGTTGCCGGCTCGGCCGGCGATATTATTCTTGAAACGGATTTCATTGAGCCTCGGGTTGTCTGCTGTCTTTGCGAGTAGTACGAGATAATTCCAATTTCGGATCACCCGCTTGCCCAAGCTCAAGCGCTAAGATGAATTGCCAGCATCGAGGCAGCTGCAACCAGCGTCAGTAGAACCCGCATTTTACGATAGGCGGCGGTAAATTCCGGGAAGAGTCCCGAGTATATTTCGGCGCACAGGAGCGCGATCAACATGACCGCGGCAGCCAGCGGCCACCACCAGGGCGCGAACACAAAGATTACTATCGCCGTCAAAAAGTAGAGGTTGCTAATCCACAGGGCTTTGGACGAGCCGCTGTCCAAGGCCACGCCCCACCAACTGCCGCACAGAAAGCTGATTATGCCAAATGCGTAAGCAGCGGCAAAAGACAGTGATTGTTGTGCGTATTCGGAAGCGGATACGACGAGTAGCGCCGGGATGATAAAAGGAATCAACCCGGCGTAACCCAACAGTCGGATAGTGCGCATCGAGCTATTCATCGCGGGCTTACATCCTCAAGCTTCGGACGATATCCTTTTCCAGCGAGCCGCCCGTCGGTTTTTTCATTGAGCCATAGTGTCTTACCGTCTCGCCGTCGCGGTCGATTAGGTATTTGTTGAAATTCCAGCCTGGCGTGCTACCGGATTTTTCAGCCAATTGCCTGAACAGCGGATTGGCGCCGCCGCCGCGGACCGAACTTGGGGCGAGCATGCTGAAGGTCACGCCGTAGTTGACGTAGCAGACCGCGGCGGTTTCGGCTTCGTCACCGGCTTCCTGATAAAAATCGTTCGAGGGGAAGCCGACGACTTCGAGTCCCTGGCCTCGGTATTTTTGGTAGAGCGTTTCGAGACCCTCGAATTGTCCGGTAAAACCGCAGTGGCTGGCGGTGTTTACCACCAGCAACACTTTATCGGCAAAACTTCTGCAAAAGTTGATCGTCTCATCGGAGCGCAGCTTCCGCGCTTCGAAATCCAGCAAGGAACCGCAGGCGGCGCTGGCACTGTTGGCAAACAATGTCAACGGTATGATGATTATTAATCTGGGTAGTTTCATGGTTTCCCCTCATTCTTGGTTACCAGGGTAATCGGGCTCCATCCCAGGTCCAGAAGTTGCCGCTCTGGCCGGGATCGAGTTGCGATAAAAGCTTGACCAACCGGGTCGCGGTGTATGCAGGATTAAATAGATTCCGTGGACTCACCCCGGCCTGAAAGGGCTTTGACATTGGCGTGTCGTTAGTGCCCGGATGCAGCGCCGCGATGCAGCCGCGCGGGTGGCTGTGTTTCCATTCGATACTGAGTGTTTTCAACGCCATATTGAGTGCCGCCTTCGAGATCCGGTAGCTGTACCAGCCGCCCAGATGGTTGTCCTCGATGCTGCCGACGCGGGCAGAAATGGTTGCCAGGACGGGCCTTCGACTCTTTTTCAGGGGCGCCGAGAAATGCTTGGCCAGCAATAGTGTAGGTAATGTATTAACGCGCACATTTTCCAACAGAAAATCCGCCTCTAGCGAACCAATATTTTTCTCGGGACCGCCGGCTTGGCCGTGCAGGTAGCCCGCGCAGTTCAGCAGCCAATCGACCCGGCTGAAATGAGCAGACCATGCCGCGATAGCGCCGGGGTCGCGAATGTCCAACCGCTGCCAGGCGATGCGGTCGTGTTCAAACGGGATGTCGCCGCGGTAATGGGTCGCCGCTATCCGGGCCTTCGGAAATCGATCCAGCAGGCGGACGACCAGGGCCCGGCCGATGCCGCCACTGGCGCCAACAACATTAATTTGTTGCGCATCGTCGGGCATATGGATTTGATGGATTGGGATTGGGGGCGGCATGCCGGATTGTACGTAGCGCGGCAGGTTCCGGATCAGTATATCGGCGGGCCGTCCTGGCAGTAATAAAACTATGCCGTAATCAAACTGCGAAAACTCCGGCTAAGGGGGCCGCGGAAAACACCTGGGTTATCCTAAAACGGTATTGAACCAGCGCGTGCCAGCATACCGAAATTCCAGCACTCCACCAGGTCATGGCCGCCGAGTGCAAAACGTTGCACGGTCAGATCGGGCAGGGACAATATCATGCAGCTGTGATTGAAAACGGAACTCCCCGGGTTGACGACAAAAACGTCGCCCAGCGCCAGTGCGTAAACCTGGTGGGTGTGACCGACGATTAGTACATCGCAATCGACTTCGGACAACCTGACGATCCAGTCCCGCCTGCGCTCCTCGATTACGGCGCCCTGTTGATCGAGTAGCTTGATGCCGCCATGTTGCTCGGCGGGCGGATTGGCGTGCACAACCAAGATTTTTTTTTGTTCGAGTTCGAGCTCGATAATCAGCGGCAATTGCTGCAGGTAGGCGCGCGCGCTCTGCTCGTCGTCGCGTGCCGGTTGGGCGAGATAGGATTGGTCGTGATTACCCAGCACGGCTTTACAGCCTGACTGCGCCAACAGTTCGGTGGTGGGCAACAGGCTGTCATAGTAGCCGGCGATGTCGCCCGCGCAAATGATGTCGTCGACATCTTCCCGCGCGAAAATATCCAACGCCTGGGCCAGCGGCACCGGGCTGGAATGAACATCGCTGATGAGTCCAATTTTAGTTGACATAAGGGCTGTCGGATAACTGGTATAATCTGCAACCCGGTTAGCGCAGGTAGCTAGGGTTTTTGGTCGCGGCCGCATGCTGTCGCTTGAGCGCATGGATTTCCGCCTGCGGTTTCCACTGATATCCGGGGTCTCCCAGGGTCGGCGCCCAATACAAATGCCCCGAATTACGCCAGGGATCCAGGATTAAACCCTGGTGCAGCGAGTTGCCGCGGGCGCTGATCACAAGCGTGCTGTGCTCGAGGCGAAACAGGGTTTCGTAGTTGGCGATCGCCCAGTGCAGGTCGAGGCTGTGAAATTCTTCCTGTTTCATACGCGCCAGCAGATCGCGGGTCCAGTCGACGCAGAGCCCACGTTGCTTAATGCCAAGATTGACCTTGATGTTATGCGCCAGCGCCGAACCCGTGATTTCGTATTCACGCGCCAGCTGGCGGCTGTAATCGATGGCAATTTTTGCCGCGCGCCGCGCTTCGCCCGCATCGACCCCGTCACCCAGTGCGAGAATCGCCAGGTTGAGGTCGCTCAAGCGTTGCTGTTCGACCTCTAGCGGCAGCTCCAGTTGCGGCGTTTGGCCGGCGCAGCCGCCGAGTAACAACAGTATCACGGTGCAGGCGCAAAGCAATCGTGTAAGACACGGTTCGGGATTCATCGGGCACTCCGTATATCTAGGCGTCCAAGGTATCCCAACCAGGGGTAATTTGTCGAGCGTGACCTCCGCGGAAGCGGGCTTTGCCGCCGGTTTGCTCATGCCCTGGCCCGAGTTGACGCCACCATGGAGTCGAATCTTGAAATGCCGTCGCGCCAGGGAATGAGCATTCCAGTTCAACTCTGCTACACTGCGCGCCTGCAACCGTTACATAGATATCGTTATGAGCAGTTTGACCGAACGCCTCGATAATAGTGAGATTTTGCTGCTGGATGGAGGTGTCAGTACCGAGATCCGCCGGCGAGGGGTAGCGCTGGACAAGAATGTCTGGAGCGGACTTACCACCAAAACGCATCCCGATCAGGTGCGCGAAGTGCATGAAGATTACATCAGGGCGGGCGCACAGATTATTACCGCCAATACATATTCGACCGCCCGTCATGTGCTCGAAAGCGTCAATTTGGGCCACGAATCCAAGTTACTGAATTTCAAATCGGTACAGCTGGCGCAGCAGGCGCGTGACAACGCGGCGCAGGAAACGGTGTATATCGCCGGTTCGATGTCGAGCATGCCGCCCTTGACCAGTCATCATGAAGTCGCTACCGGCGAGCATGTGGTAGCGAGTTATCGGGAACTGGCCGAAACCCTGGCGGAGGCCGGGGTCGATGTCATTATTGCCGAAATGATGCGCGATATCGAAAATGCCAGCATCGTCATCGAGGCCGCGGTTGCCACCGGGCTGCCGGTATGGATCGGCTATAGCGCGATGATGGCCGACAACGGTGTCGACGTGCGTAGCCTGCGCTGGAAGAACACCGACGATACTACCAGTGCCCATGATTTCGGAGAAATGGTCGAAACCCTGAGTGCGCTCGGTGGGCAGGCGGCGGGTATCATGCATACCCGGGTCGAAGATACCGCGCCCGCGCTGCAGGTACTGCGGCGGCACTGGTCGGGGCCATTGCTCGCCTATGCCGAAACCGGCAAGTTGATCTTGCCCGAATGGCGCTACCACGAAGTCAGCACTCCCGTCGAGTATGCCCGTAACATCGATGGCTGGATCCGTGCTTACGGGGTACAAATCGTAGGCGGCTGCTGCGGTACCGGCCCTGAGCACATTCGGGCCCTGAAGCAGGTTTTGTCGGATCGCGAAAACTGATTCCGCTAGCAGCTAGCGGGTCTGCAAGCGCAAAGCGGTAACTCGCGGTTATAAGTTTTTCCACCAGCGGATGAAGCTCTCCCCGTAAGCTATTGAAAATTCGGGCCACCGCCGTAAAAACACTCCCGCTAGCTGATTTGGATCAGTTATTATCGCAACTCGCTCGCTAAAATCTGCTGCCATGTATGTGTTACTCGGAAACTCGGATGCCGGGCTCGATTGATTTCGAAGCCCGGACCGCGACCACGGTCGCCTTGCTGGGTCGCGACTACCGCGGCGTTAATTTCGAGTTACTCTGTGCAGAAGGTGACGAGGTTAAGGCCGGTGCCGCGGTGATGCGCGATGCGCGCCGACCGGAGCTGAAATTTACCGCGCCCGCGGCCGGCAGGATAGCCCGCATCGAACGCGGGGCGCGCCGTAAGCTGGTGGCGTTGCGAATCGAGGTCGACGCAACCGTGGGTTGCGCGCATTACCAGCCGCCGGCAGGCGATGACCGCGACGGCTTGCGCGAATTCATGCTCGAATCCGGCGCCTGGAGCTGCCTGCGTACCCGACCCTTCGGCAATATCCCCAATCCGGGAGCGGAACCCGCCGCGATCTTTGTAACCGCGCTCGATGCCGAGCCGATGGCTCCCGAACCCGCTCCCGTTATTGACGCCAGTCTGGATGAATTCAACGCCGCGCTAAGCGTTTTGACTAAGATTTGCAGCGCGCCGCTTTACCTCTGTCAAGCTCCGGGCCATGCGCCGGAGCTCGCGCAAATCGACAGGCTGCGCCGCGTAGCTTTTCGCGGTGGCTACGAAGCCGGCCTTCCCGGCGTACATATCAACGCGCTATGCCCGATCGGATTCGGCGGCGGCGAGGTCTGGCACCTGGGATATCAGGATGCCATTGCGCTGGGGCAGCTGGTGCTGCGGGGCACGCCCTGGTTGCAGCGCGTCATTTCAATCGGCGGCAATGCGGTTAAAAATCCGCGCAGCCTGCTGGTTCCTGCCGGCGCCGCTATCGACCAGCTACTTGCCGATGAGCTGGTCGATGGGCCGACGCAGATTCTTGCCGGATCATCTATCTACGGACGACCGATATCCCGCGGGCAGGAATTTCTTGCTGCCGGACAGCGCCAAATCACCGTCCTCGCAGGTTTTGAGAAAGGTCCCGAAACCGAGCGCACGCACGCGGGCGTTTTGATTCCTAGCGAAAATCTGGAGCGACTGGCGCCGCCCGGCATTTATGCGGTGCCGCTGATGCGCGCCCTGCAGCTCGGCGATGCCGAACGCGCGCGCGAACTCGGCGTGCTCGAGTTGGTGGAAGAGGATGTGGCACCGCTCAGTCATGCCTGCGTTTCCAATAACGACTACGGTCGATTGTTGCGGCGCGTGCTGGATCGACTCGAGCCGGGATACCGATGACTACTCCGGGATCGTTTTTGGATAACGCCGGCGATGGCTATCGGCGCATTCTCAAGTTGCAATTGCTGGCGCTGCTGCCGGTCGGCATCGCTGCCTTAGTCAACTGTGGATATCAGTATGTAACGCTACTCGCCGCTGAGCCGGCGCGCCGCGGCGATGACTTACGCAGCAATCTGGCACGGGCCCTGGGCGCCAGTCACGAATCTCCGGGGCTGTATGATTACCTCGCCGCCGGGGTGGCGCATTTTTTACCACTGCTGCTGCTCGCGCTGGCCGTTGGCGGGTTTTGGGAGCGCATTATTGCGGCGCGGCGTGAGCGTCCCATCGAACCCGGATTCATATCGATCGCGCTGTTGTTCACGCTGATGTTGCCTGCTGCGGCGCCGTTCAGTCATATCGTCTACGGCATGAGTTTCGCGATCCTGTTGGGCAAGGGGATTTTCGGCGGTGACGGCAAGACCTTTTTAAGCCCGGCCCTGCTGGGCGTGGCCATCGTGCAGGTCAGCTTTCCGGGCGCCTCCGGCGAGCATCTGCTGTGGCAGGGCCTCGTGGGTTATTCCGGTAGTGATGCCATCGCAGTGTTCCATCGGGGCGGCGAGGCTGCTCTGGCCGATGCCGGCATTACGGTATGGTCGTCATTCCTGGGCGGCACCAGCGGGACTCTGGGTACCACTTCGGTTTTGGCCGTGGCGCTCGGCGCCGCCCTGTTATTGTTTGCCCGGATAATTTCATGGCGGCTGCTGCTGGCGCAACTGCTGGGCCTAACCGTGGTTGCCACACTGTTCAATCTAGCTGGCGCGGTAACGGGTACGGATTCGGGTGCCGCGATCATGCCGATTCACTGGCATCTGCTACTGGGCAGTTTCGCTTTTGGCGCGGTTTTCATCGCCTGCGATCCGGTGGCGTCCTGCTGCACCAATCCCGGTCGCTGGATACAAGGATTTTTAATCGGCGCACTGGTGGTGCTGATCCGGGTCGCAAACTCGACCCACCCCGATGCGGTTATCCCGGCACTGCTGTTGATCTCGATTGCGGCGCCGTTAATCGATCACGCGGTCATCGCCTGGAATATTCGTCAGCGGGCGCGTCGCCATGTCTGAAGCCGTCGCCAGAGACAATACCGCGAAGGCGCTCGGCGTAGCCTTGACGGTTGCCTTCGTTTGTGCGCTGTTGGTTTCGGTGGTTGCGGTCGGCTTGCGGCCGATTCATAAAGCGAATATCGAGGCCGAACGCATTGCCCAGCTCGAGCTGGTGTTGAGCGCCTTATCGGATATTGGACAGGCCCACACGATCGACAGTCTGGAAGGGCATCTAGTCCGGCTTGACAGCGGTGATTTCGATCAAACCGTCGATGCGTCCGGCTTTGACGCGCAAAGAGCGGCCAGCCGGCCGGCTACCAGTGTTGCGATCCCGGCCGATCTCGACCACGCCGGCCTCAAGCGTCGCGCTCTGTTGGCACAGGTTTACCTGGTGCGCGCGGCGGACGCCGCTATCGATTTGATTATCCTGCCGGTATCGGGGCGCGGATACCAGTCGACGCTGCGCGCCTGGCTAGTGCTCGATGGTGACGCCAGGACGGTGCGCGCACTCAAGTTTTATCAGCATGGCGAAACCCCCGGCGTCGGGGCTCGCATCGAAGAGCCCGAGTGGGAAAAGCAGTGGCGCGACCTGCCCGCCTATGATGATGACGGCGTATTGCGAATCGGTGTCAGATCGCATGCCGGGGGCGGTTTGAGCGACGATGCCGAATACCAGGTTGACGGTATTTCCGGCGCCACGCGCACCGCCCAGGGCGTCGATGGCATGCTGCGATTCTGGCTTGGCGATTTCGCCTTCGGACCTTTTTTACAACGCATACGCGAGGAGCGGCTCTAATGCAGGACAGTAACTGGCGCATTCTGACCCGGCCGTTGATCGACGATAACCCGCTGACCCTGCAGATCCTCGGTATATGTTCTGCGCTGGCGGTGACGACCTCGCTGGATACGGCGCTGCTAATGAGCTTTGTCGTGATTTGCGTGCTGGCGCTGGGGAGCGGCGCGGTCAGCCTGATGCGCAAGCAATTGCCGCATTCGGTGCGCATTATCGTGCAGATCACTATCATCGCTTCGTTGGTTATCGTCGTCGACCAACTGCTGCAAGCCTACGCCTTCGAGCTCAGTAAGCGTCTGTCGGTGTTCGTCGGTCTAATCATCACCAACTGTATCGTGCTCGGGCGCGCGGAGGGATTCGCGATGCACAATGGATTCGTCGCCAGCACGCTCGACGGTATCGGCAACGGGCTCGGTTACTCGCTGATCCTGATCATCGTCGGCGCGATTCGTGAATTTTTCGGCAAGGGCAGCCTGCTCAATGTGCAAATCCTGGTTCCGACCAGTCAGGGCGGAGCCTTCGAACCGCTGCATTTGATGCTGTTGCCGCCGAGCGCGTTTTTTATTATCGGCGGCATTATCTGGTATATCCGCCGCAAGCGTCCGCAGCAGGTCGAAAAACCCGAATTCTCGCTGCGCCACCTGGAGGAACGCGCCGAATGAACGCGTTGCTGGAATTACTGCTGCGCGCGGTTTTCCTCGACAACCTGGCGCTGTCGTTTTTTCTCGGCATGTGTACCTATCTGGCGGTATCGAAGCGTGTCGACACCGCCTTCGGCGTCGGCCTGGCGATGATGTTTGTGCAAACCGTGACGGTACCGGTTAATAATTTGATCTACGTCTGGCTGCTCGCACCCGGGGCCTTGGAATGGGCCGGCCTGGGCGATCTCGATCTTTCGTTTCTGCGCCTGATTGCGTTTATCGGAGTCATCGCGGCCATGGTGCAGGTGCTCGAGATGACGCTCGAATTTCACCTGCCTAAGCTGCATCGTGCGATGGGTATTTTCCTGCCGCTGATCACGGTTAATTGCGCTATCCTCGGCGGCAGCCTGTTCATGGTCGAGCGCAGCTACAGCTTCGGCGAAAGCCTGGTGTTCGGTTTCGGCTCCGGTCTGGGTTGGGCGCTCGCCATAGTCATGTTCGCCGCGATCCGCGAGCGCCTCAAGTATGCCGACATCCCCGACGGGCTGCAGGGGCTGGGCATGAATTTCATCATTGCGGGCATTATGTCGCTCGGCTTTCTCGCCTTCGCGGGGATGGCTTGATGCTCGAAGCGACGCTCGGCGTTCTGTTCTTTTCCGGCATCGTGCTGCTGTTGACACTGTTCGTGCTCGGCGCGCGCCGCCTGCTGGTGCCGCGCGGCGAGTGCCAGATCGAAATCAACGGGCGCAAGACCGTGCAGGCCGAAATCGGCCAGCGACTGCTCGGTGTTTGCCAGCAAGCCGGCGTGTATTTGCCGAGCGCCTGCGCGGGTGCGGGTACCTGCGGTTTATGCAAGGCGCGGGTAGTTAGCGGCGGCGACGAGGCCGGTCCGCAGGAACTGGCGCATCTGAGCCGGCGCGAAGCCGCCAGGGGCGGGCGTCTTGCTTGTCAGGTACGCGTACTGGGCCCGATGTCTATCGAGGTGGACGAAGCCTATTTCGACATCAAGAGTTGGCATTGCAAGGTCGAAAAAACCGCGAATGTCAGTACTTTGATCCGTGAGATCGTATTGCGCCTGCCGCCCGGCGAAGCGATGGAGTTCCGCGCCGGCGGTTTTGTCGAATTGAACAGCCCGCCCTACCGGCTCGATTTCAGCGAACTCGAGATCGAAGCTGAATATCGCGACGTTTGGGGCAAGATGGGTCTGTGGCGTTTGCGGGCCGGCAGCGAACGCGAAGTGACGCGCGCCTATTCGATGGCGAACCATCCCGCCGAACAGGGCGTGATTATTCTGAATATACGCATCGCGCTGCCGCCGCCCGGGCAGCCCGCTGTGCCGCCGGGAGTGGTTTCGAGCTGGCTGTTTTCACTCAAGCCTGGGGATCCGCTGAAGCTGCGCGGCCCCTATGGGCATTTCGCGGTCGAGCCGTCCGCACGGGAACTGGTGTTTATCGGCGGCGGCGCCGGCATGGCGCCGCTGCGCGCGCAGATTCTCGATCTGCTGCAAACCCAGGGTTCCGCGCGCCGCATCAGTTACTGGTATGGCGCGCGCTCGCGCCGCGAACTCTACTATGTCGAATTGTTCGAGGG
>Ga0136654_1000045_pt1 | contig 43131 bp, 41 predicted proteins | sample InaspJWI70metaG_FD_94865 | JGI IMG/M metagenome (GOLD analysis project Ga0136654, IMG submission 94865) | Marine gutless worms symbiont microbial communities from Oahu, Hawaii - Inanidrilus sp. 1 OAHU.JWI-70 metaG (version 2) | ecosystem: Host-associated > Annelida > Digestive system >... | reverse complement strand
TGTGATCGTAAATGTTGTCATAGCGGCCTCCTTTTTAAGGTTATGAGGCCATTATAACCGCCGTCTGTGACAGATACGGTCACAGATCGGCACTACTGGAGTTTTTTAGAGAACCGCATTTAGAATTTTAAGGGAAGTCAGCGGAAAGAACTACGCCATCGACAAAGACGTTACCGGCAGAGTTACGCTGACGCTCAGAAAACCGGTCCCCTGGGACCAGGTTCTCGATTTGATACTCAGGATGAATTCGCTGGGTATGGTCTACGAAGATGACATTGTGCGGATTGCCACCCTGGCCACCCTTCAGCAGGAAGAATCTCTGCGCCAGGCGGCCCTGGAGGCAGCTAAGAGGTCGCGTGAAGCCGAAAAGGCTTTGGAACCACTGGTCACGGCCTACATCCCGATCAACTATTCGGATGCCACGGCGGATATCTTGCCGCATTTACAAAATATTATCACGGAGGGCCGGGGTACCTTGAGTGTCCATACGGCCACGAACCAGATTATCATCAAAGATGTGGCGGCAAAAGTAGAAGAGGCGAAGATCCTGGTAAGCAAGCTGGATATTGTTACGGCCCAGGTACTCATAGAGGCCCGGGTGGTGGAAGCGACCAACACCTTCAAAAAGGAGCTGGGCACCGTTCTTGCCGTTGGGGTTGGTCCGATTACCCAGCATGACGGGAATAACCAGACTTACGACTTTCAATCAAACTTTCCGAGAAGTTCAAAATCTCTCTTCGATGTTACCTGGAACAAGGTGTCGGGCACGCCCGCGACACTGAATGCCAAGATCAACGCGCTGGAAGAAGAGGGCGAAAGTAAAACCATCTCCTCGCCCAAGGTGTTGACGCTGGATAATAAACCGGCCACCATCAAACAGGGGGTCAGTTATCCGATCAACAAACTCGACGCCGATGGAAACTCAACCACCGAGTTCAAAGACATCGTGCTGGAACTGACCGTTACGCCGCACGTGACTATGGATGGGCGTGTTTCACTGGTGATTAAAATTACCAAGAATGACCTTGGGGCTCTGGTTGGCTCCAATTTTTCCTTCACGGTAAATGAAGCCAATACGGAGCTGTTGGTAAACGATGGCGACACGATCGTTATCGGCGGTGTGACCAAAACCACCGATACCGCTGGCGAAGAAGGCGTCCCGGGACTCCGTAAGATTCCTGGGCTGGGGTGGCTGTTCGGCTCGAAAGCAAAAGATAAATCCAAAAATGAATTGTTGATATTTATTACCCCGAAGATTGTAAAGTTGGACTAAAACCGCTAAGTTTCACCTGCTCACCAGTTGTACTGAAAACGCCGGAAGAGTGTTGGCTTCCGGCGTTTTCCTTTGTAAGGTGGGCGTTGCCACCCGGACGGGGCAGTTGACTCGTTACGTTCTCGATATCTAAGGGCGATTTTTCCTGGTTATCTTCCGAGGGAGATTCCAGCCAGCATTGCTATCGCCAGGGTCGCCTGCAATCAGGTCTTGGGTAAGAGGTGCTGTTGCCGGACCGGGTAGCCGTGTCTTGAAATGCAGATGATACGGCCGGTTACTGAAGTTTAAGGGCTGCGCGCGCCGCTTTGTTGGCTATCTCCGAGTCCGGGGCGACATCGATGACTTTCAAGTAGGCCATCTTGGCGTCCTGGGAGCGCCCTGCTCTCTCGTAGGTTTCCGCCATGTAAAAATAGGTGTCGGCGTAGTTGGGTGCCGATTTGATGGCCCGGCCGAACATGGCCAGGGCCTGCGCTAGTTTGCCGGTAGCTGTATAGGTGCGACCCAGGCCGCCCAGGGTTTGACATACGAAATGTCTCTCGGAAAGCCGTCTTCATAGTGTTTGATGGCCTGTTTATAGTATGTTTCCGCTTGGGCGTAATTTTTCTTTTGGAAATAAGCGTAGCCGAGATTGAGATACGCGTATTGGGGTGTGGCGTATACCAGGTTGGCAGTAAGGTTGTTGAGATAGACGATGGCTGCGTCCCATTCTTCATTTTTGAGAAGTGCCGTTGCCAGGTTGTTAATGGCTTCGGCGTAGTCGGAATCGATGGCAATAGCGCGTTTAAAATGCTTGACCGAAAGATCCATCGAGTCTTTCAGCATGTACACCAAACCGAGGTCATTGTGTATGAGCGCATTTTCAGGATCTAGTTTTTCAGCTTTGAGCAGTTCCTGCAGGGCCAGGGTAAACTGCCCTTCAGCCAGATAGATTTCGCCGAGTTCCCGGTAGGCGGTGGCCCGTTTTTTCTGTTTTTCCTGGGTGGCGGTACAGGCAATCAAACTGAGCAGGATGACCAGTAAAAGCAGTACTGAGCGATGATGACTATGCATGAATCGTTACCTCGTTTATGAACCGGCCTTTCCGGTATCTATTTGAACCAAGCAGTCCGCTTGGCGTCACCCCGCATCCCCCGGGAGGACGATAATCCGAATATTGCGTTCATTTAACATGTTTACGAGGGCCCTGTCTATAGACGTGAACGTCAGGAGCATGCGCAGACTGTCGGGTCGGTCTTCGGTCAGGTAGCCCTGGATGACGAATTCGGTGTTGAACTGCGCCGGTCTTTTGGCCGCCAGAAAGGCTGGATTGCGGAACCATTCCGGGCCCAGGGCGCCGGCCAGTTTGGTGGTGATCTTGCGGGGGGTGTCCCTGTGGTTGATCTGGATGATGTTGAAACCGGATTTTTGGATGGTCAGGAAGGCGTCTCCGAAGAGGTCGCCGTAATCCACAAAGACCGGATCGCCTTCCGGGGTGGTCACCAGGTTTGAAAGGGCCTTGATCTCGGTGCCGGCATACGGAAAGGTGATGGTGACATTCTCGGTATAGGCAAACCGCATGGCGCGCATCAGATCTTTCACAAACGAACGGCGGCCGGAAGCCCGGACCGTTTTTACCGGGTTTTGTCGGGGTACCGGTATGGGGCGCACCGGGCTGGAAAACGAAGATGATTTCGAACCGCGGAAGACCTCTTTTAGCCGGATGCCGTGGTGTTCAAGAAAGCGGACAAACCCGGTCGGGGTGCGCTCGTCGGGATGCTTAATATAGGAAATACAGATGTTGCGGACCGGGTTCATCTCGGTTCCGGCCCCTTTCACGATCCACTTGGCCCGGATGGTGATTTCGGCGCCGCCGGCGGAAAAGGAAAGACTTGGCGTCTGGTCTGATTTATGGACCGCCGACAGAACGGTATTCAGAATTTCCTCTACCGGAGCACCATCCGGAATATTCACCTGAGTAAAGGTTTTCCATTTAGATCGGACGGTTTCGAGATCCTCGGGGGACAATTGCTGTTTGTCCGCGAGCATGACCCGACCGCCGGCGGACATTTCCAGAACCGGATTGCTCGAAAGGTTCAACTCGAGATCTTCCTGATTGGAGCGGGGGAAATAGTACTTGCCGTTGTCCAGCAATTTTGCATCCAGGATGGCGGCTGCTTCAGCCAGGGGCGGAATCATCGGTTTGGCCGGGCGCCGCGGGCCGGAGCCGGCTGTCTTCTTGCCCGGATCTGCAGCCGCTTGCGGGTAAGGCGATTTGCTGGTTTTACCAGCCAGAGCAAGCGTGGCTGGGGCCTGCGGCGGCTGGAGACTGCGGGGTAAAAAGATGGTCTGGTTTGTAAATATGAGGTCAATATCCTTAACGTGCGGATTCAGCTGCCTAAAAAGAGCGACGGCGTCCTTGTAGGAATTCGAACCGTAGCGACCGAATTGCCCGGCCAGCAGCTTGGATACCGTGTCACCTTTTTGAACTCTATAACTATTGGCAGGCGGCGTCTGGCTGCTACTGCGAGAAAGATCCACGAACGGGATGGTCACGATACCGGCGGTTTTTTCCGGTACCGGGCGTTCCCGCAGGCGTCGTAAGGGGATGTAGATCTGCTGCCCCGGACGAATGCGGTCAATATTTTTTATATGAGGATTGATGCGTTTGAATATTTGTAGAAAATGGGTCCAGTCTTTCCGGGCAATCTCGCCGCGCAGTTTGAATATTTTGAGGACCCAGTCGTTTGGTTCTACAGTGTAAGGTGCGCAGAGAATTTCCCAGCCCATATCCTCTTTGATGACATAGTTTTTATAGAGGAAGGACCCTTGGACCTGAAGCGGTAGCGCGCAGGTCAGGCCCACCAGTACCAGGGCCAGTAACCCTGACACCAGGCAGCGGCCGCGAAATTTGGTAAAGTCCATAGGGGCCATGATGATCCGTTTGCGCTTTTTAAGGGGCCGGTTGAGACCGGCGTTTTACCAAACCGATGCGGTCGGCAATATTTTCGGCGGTTTTCTTAATGAACAGGGCCAGTTCTTTCCCGACGAGCGGCTGCTGATGAGTGGGAAAGCGGGGCACTTCGGCAGGTCGGATCAGCACCGGTTTGTTCACCAGCTCCGGTTTGGGCGTCACCCCGTATTCCGGCGGCAGTGTACCTTCAAAGTACATATCCTGGAACCCTGAAAATTTTAAAGCATGGGCCGTAGAATCAATGATGGCTGTCTCGTTCGAATCCAAGACCTGTGTTTGCACGGTCCTGGCCAACCCAGCCAGGCATTCACCCCCATGGGTACAGGCAATATGACCGTTGCGATTGGCGATCAGTTCCCAATCCATAATCTCCTGCTCGGCCACCTCAACAAAGAAAACCCGCTGTTCACCGGCCAATTGGTTATAGCGTGTGACCAGGTGAATGACCCGGGGCATGGACACCGGGTTGCCGATCATGGCCGCCTGGGCCACACTGGGCTGGGCCGCCATGGGTATGAATTGGCGCTTTTGAGCATCGGGTTCCTGATAATAGGTGAAAACCGGGTTGGCATGTTCGGATTGGACCCCGATGATCTTGGGCAGAGCCTCAATGATACCGGCGTTGTAGAATTTGATGAACCCACTCATAACAGCCGTGATGTTGCCGGCATTGCCAATAGGTACGACTACCGCTTTGTCGGCCAATTCATATTCAAACTCCTGGGCGATTTCGTAGGAATACGATTCCTGCCCCAGGATGCGCCAGGCGTTTTTCGAGTTCAAGAGCGCCACGTTGTAGGTGTCGGAGAGATGTTCGACCACCTTCATGCAATCATCGAAAACACCAGGAATTTCGAAAACCGCCGCACCGCTGCCCAGCGGCTGGGATAGTTGCTGGGGGGTAACCTTTTTGTGCGGCAGCAGGACCGCTGATTTTATGTGGGGTGCGAGGTAGGCCGCGTAAAGGGCCGCCGCGGCAGACGTGTCGCCGGTGGATGCGCAGATCGCCAGCACATCCGATACGAGATCGTTCTTGATCAGGTAGTTTATGTAGCTCAGCGCACTGGCCATGCCTCTGTCTTTGAAGGAGGCGCTGGGATTTTGCCCGTCATTTTTGTAAAAGAAGCGAATGCCGGCCAGTTCCTGGAGCACCGCATTGGCCTCTACCACCGGGGTGTGCCCTTCTCCCAGATACACGACGGCGTCCAGAGGCATAACAGGGCCGATAAACTCGTGATATCGATAAATGCCTTTCAGAGCAGGGATCGTCAGCATTTTACGGTAATCGAAAATTTGATGCCAGACGTCCCCCGCAGTCTGCCGGTAGTCGGCTTCGTTTTCGTTATAGATAAGCAGGACCTCGCCGCAATCTGGGCAAGTATACAAAAGCCTCTCGATATCGGCTGTCAGGTCGCAGCCCAGGCAGCGGTAAATGAGGCGCCCACCGGGTGACGGCACGATGCGGTCTTTGATGTCGTTGGGGACCTGGCCGGGCTTCATGGCGTCAACCTTTCCAGTCCCTGCATATATGGTCTTAATGCTTCCGGGATAATGACCGATCCGTCCGCCTGCTGGTTGTTTTCCAGAATGGCGGCTACGGTGCGTCCCACGGCAAGCCCGCTGCCGTTTAACGTGTGGACCAACCGTGAGCCTTTCTGTCCCTTGTTTTTAAAGCGAATGCCGGCGCGTCTAGACTGGAAGTCCTCAAAATTGCTGCAGGATGAGATTTCTCGGTAGACATTCTGAGATGGCATCCAGACTTCAATATCATAGGTTTTCGCGGCGGAAAAACCCAGATCGCCGGTGCACAGGATGATAACCTGATAAGGTAGTTCGAGCAGCTCCAAAACGCGCTCGGCGCACGCCGTCAGGGTTTCGAGCTCCGTGTAGGAGGATTCCGGAGTCGTGAAATTGACCAGTTCCACTTTGTTGAACTGATGCTGTCGAATCAGCCCACGGGTATCTTTTCCATAAGACCCCGCCTCTGAGCGAAAACACGGTGTAAAGGCGGTGTAACGGATCGGCAGCTGAGTGCCGTCGATGGTTTCGCCTTGGAATATATTCGTTACCGGAACTTCGGCCGTCGGAATGAGGTAGTAGTCCCAACCGTCGAGTTTGAACAGATCTTCTTCAAATTTAGGTAGTTGTCCGGTGCCTGTCATCGTTGTGCGATTGACCATGAAGGGCGGCAGGATTTCGGTGTAGCCATGCCGGGTGGTATGTAGGTCCAGCATGAAACTGATCAGGGCCCTTTCCAGCCGGGCACCGGCGCCCAGATAGAGCGGGAAGCGGGCACCGGTAATTTTGGCGGCCCGGTCAAAATCGAAAATATTCAGGCGGGTACCGATATCCCAGTGGGGTAGCGGCTCAAAATCAAATTCCGGTGGTGTGCCGATTTTCCGCTCTACCGGATTATCATGCTCATCTTTGCCCACCGGAACGGTTTTATGCGGGATATTGGGTATGCCCATTAAAATGGACTTGACGATCTCCTCGTTGGCGGACAGCTTTTTATCGAGTTCTTTGATCTGGGCGGAAACGGTGCGCATTTCAGCGACAATATCATCCGCGTTTTCTCCGTTTTTTTTCATCTTGGCAATCTGCTCGGAAACGACGTTGCGCTTGTGACGCAGGGTTTCGGCCTGCTGCAGGTAATCCCTTCTTTTCTGATCTGCGTCCCGAAAAGCTTCCAGATCCGCCTTTTCTCCCCGAGCCGCCAGGGCGTTTTCAACTTCCGTTAAATTTTGCCTTACGAACTTGATTTCGAGCATAATAATCCTTATATTGTCTATTTAGGGCATGAATCAGCCATAGGCTCATGGTCGGAAGAACCATGATTGAATCGCCCTGAAAGAGGTCACAGACCCGCTGGCGCTGCTGCTGATTTCATTGCAAGTCTGTAGTATGGACTGTTTATTTAGTCAATGATTAATGCAAGTTGACTTTGTTCGGCTAACTACACTTTTCTGGCCTGGGAGATCTGTATGGAGGAAATTCGGGAAGCAAAGAGCGAGATGCGCAGAAACATGGTGGAGACCATTGAAAAACTGCCAGAGGAAGAAATTGTACAAAAGGGGGCTGCCATTGAAAACAGACTCTTTGAATTCGCCAATTTTTTAGAAGCGACCATTGTTTTGCTCTATATCGACACACCAGGGGAAGTCGCAACCAATAAAATTATAAAAAAATGTTATGATTTCGGAAAGATGGTAATCCTGCCGGTTTTTAACCCCGAAACAGGCGCAGCCACCTTGATGAAAGTGGACAATGCCGAGACCGACCTGGTGCCGGGCCCGCACGGGACCCTTGAGCCAGACCCGGAAAAGTGCAAAGTCGTACCCATCGAGTGTATTGACATCGCCATCATACCGGGCATTGCTTTCGACGAAAAGGGCTGCCGCCTGGGTACCGGCGAGGGCTACTACGACCGGCTCATCCCGGATCTGCCGGTGACCACCCGCAAAGTGGCGCTGACCATGGAGGCGCAAATGGCACCCCAGGTCCCCATGGAATCCCACGATAAACATGTGGATATTATCATCACGGATGAACGGATAATTTACAAGATATGACCTGATCGGGAGCCCGAACGTCAACATCCAGCGGCCGCAAGTTGCGGCCGCTTTTCATTTTAGGTTGCCTTGAATTGGCGCAGACCCCGCGTGTTTTCTGCGGGGAACCAACGTCCTATTTTTGAGATAGCCTATTGAAATCCCGTTATTCTTCTTTAGAGATGAGATGCGCTTCAATGGTTTGCATCGCGTTCATAAACTCACGGCGGGATTCAGCAGCAAAAGGATTATACCGATGCATATCTTCAAAAAGTTGCCAGGTATCGTTTTCCACCACCTCTAGGATATGCAGCAGTCGTTTATAGCCCTCTGTATCGATTATGAGGTCTTCCGCCCCAAAACTGGATAACGACCGGCCGATAAAATGGGTCAGGGCCAGGCTGACGGCAATCTGGCGATCGTGATTTTCCGGGGTGGATTCGATCACCACCAACCCCAAGGACTCCAGCCGGGCGGCAATCTTTTGGTACCGGTCACGGTCAATTCTTTCAGGGCAGAGGACGATCTTGTGCCCCTGCAGCGAATCTTGCGCGCTGTCCGGCCCGAACATGGGGTGGGATGCAAGCAGTGAAACCGTTGCAGGCAGTTTGGACCGCATCCATTTGACGGGCAGGGTTTTAACCGAACAAACATCGACAACCAGGGCCTCAGGGTGGGTGAGCAGCGGGGCAATATTTTCAAGAGTGGCGGGCATGGCCGAGATGGGCATACACAGCAGTACAATCTCTTGGCTGCAAGCCTCGGCGAACGATACCGGATCGGCCCCGGCTGCCTGGATCAATTCTGCTTTGCCGCCGGAATCGTAGGCTACCATCCTGCAAGTGTTGGAAAGGTGTTCGATGGTCAGCCTTCCAAATCGCCCGAATCCAATCAATCCAATCATAATAAGTTCCCGATACGTTCAAAACCGGTCGCCAAGTCTTCATCTGATACTGCAAAGGCGATCCGCAGGTGATTGTCCACGCCGAAAGCCTCACCTGGCATGACCGCCACTTTTGCTTCGGTCAGTAAGGTGATGGCCAAATCAGTGGCGGTCTGTCCGTTCTTCAACTTTCCACTGATGTCAGGGAACAGGTAAAAAGCACCGCTGGGTTTGATGCAGTCAGACCAATTATTAGCCAGTTGGTAGGCCGCATCCCGCTTTTTCTGTAAGGCGGCCATCATCCGCCGATCAGATTCCCGGCGGCTTTGCAGGGCGGCCAGGGCACCATGCTGGGCAAAGGTACAGACGTTTCCGGCCAGGTGGCTTTGCAGGTCCGTTAGGGCCCGGATGACGGCTTTCGGGCCGATGGCGTATCCAACGCGGAAACCGGTCATATTGAAACTCTTAGAGAAACTACCGGTAATAATGAGCCGGTCCGCCAGGTTCGCAAGCCGGGACAGGCTATTGAATGGTTTATTATCGTATAAAAAATCCGCGTAAGCCTCATCACTTACCACAAAGAGATTTCGCTCCCGTGCCAGAGCGGCGACTTGTTCCAGGTCCTTTTGCGGATAGACGGCCCCGGTCGGGTTATTGGGTGAATTAAGCAATATGGCCCGGCAGCGTGGACCAACGGCTGCTTCCAGGGCAGCCAGATCCAGTTGGTGATTGACGGTGGGTACCATAATCGGTTGGCCGCCGGCCAGTTTTACCTGTTCCGGAAAACTCACCCAGCAAGGAAGTGGAATCACGACTTCATCCCCCGGGTTGCAAATTACCTGGAAGATGCTGAAAAGGGCCTGTTTGGAACCATTGGTTATAATGATATTGTCCGCCTGGTGGTACGGGAGGGGGGCGGCCAGTTCGGAGCGGAGCGGTTCCAGTCCGGGAACGGCGGAATAACGGGTATGGCCGGCCTCCAGGGCCTCCTGCGTGGCGCTTATAATTTCAGGGGCCACCGGGTCGTGCGACTCCCCGATGGCCAGATTGATGACCCTTTCTCCGGCCGCGTGCATCTCAGCCACCAGGTTTGCAAAATGAGTGGTCCGGGACGGTTCGATATTGCCGATGCGGGCAGCAACCTCCATCATTATCCTCTCGCTTTCTGCCGCAAGGCCAGGTCGGCCAGGACAAGGGCGGCCATGCTTTCTACAATTGGAACGGCCCGCGGCAGAACGCAGGGATCATGGCGCCCCCGGGCTTCCAGCGTTACCGGATTACCGTCAAAATCAACGGTATCCTGTGGTTTGCCGATCGTGGCCACCGGCTTGAAGGCAACGTTGAAGAGGATAGGCTCGCCGTTGGAGATTCCGCCCTGGACGCCGCCGCTATGGTTCGTGACAGTACCCAGCCCGTGGGGTTTGGTGATAAAGGGATCATTGTGACGGCTGCCCCGCATTCGGGTACCGGCAAATCCGGATCCGATTTCAAACCCTTTGGTAGCCGGAATCGACAACATGGCTCCCGCCAGAACCGCTTCCATCTTTTCGAAAACCGGTTCGCCCCATCCGGCCGGGATGCTGCGGCAGACACAACCGATAGTGCCTCCCAGGGAGTCGCCGTCCTCTTTGGCGACGAGAATTTCCTGCTCGATCCGATTAGCGGTGTCAGGTTCGGGGCAACGCACCGGCGAGGCATCGACCGCGGTCCGCTGTATTTCAAGGGAATCCACGGGAGAGATTTCGTGGTGGCCGACACTGGCAACCCAGGCGACGATTTCAATTCCGAAAACAGCGTGTAAAAGTTTTTCCGCTACCGCCCCGGCCGCGACCCGGGTAGCGGTTTCACGAGCGCTGGAACGACCACCGCCGCTGCTGGCTCGGATGCCGTACTTTTGCTGGTAGGTGTAATCCGCATGGGAGGGGCGCGGGATGTTTCCCATGTGGCCGTAGTCCTTGGGATACTGGTCGCTGTTGGGGATGAACAGCCCGATGGGCGTTCCCAGGGTCAAACCGTTTTCAACCCCGGACAGGATTGAGACCGTATCCGACTCCTTGCGCGGGGTCGTGAGATGGCTCTGCCCCGGACGGCGCCGGTCGAGTTGCGGCTGAATATCGCTTTCACTCAGGGGCAGTCTGGGAGGGCAGCCGTCAATGACCGCCCCGATTCCGCGGCCGTGGGACTCCCCGAATGTTGTGACTCTAAAGAGTGATCCTATGGTGCTTGACATAATGCGTTCCTCCCGAAGCGCCTGCGCGACATGGCGGCACGATCCCTAAATCAAGTTCAAAATATTATCAGCAACTTCATCCGGTCCGGCTGCATCGGTTGCCAATGTAAAATCGGCCGCCTGGTCGTACAGCCTTTGCCGGGTTTCTAGGATGGTGATTACTTCCTGGGCTTCCGATTGTTGGGTGAGCGCCGGCCGGGAATCCGCCGTGGCCATATCGCTTGCCAGGCGTGCCAGAATCGTTTCCGGCCGGGCTGTCAGCCAGAAGACCGTTCCGCTGCTTTGCATGCGCTTGATATTGGCTGGATTCAATACAATGCCGCCCCCGGTAGCCACCACCAGTGCAGCTTGCCGGGCCAGGTGCTGCAAGCACTTTACTTCGAGTTTCCGGAAATAGGACCAGCCCCGGTCAGCCACAATTTGGGTGATGCTGCGATTTTCCCCGGCGACAATTTCAGTATCCGTGTCGTAAAATGTCCGGCCAAGCCGCCCGGCCAAGATATCGCCAACGGTGGTCTTGCCGGTGCAGCGGTACCCGACCAGGTAGATATTGTCTCCTTTAGCGGGCATACAGTGTTTCCAGCACTTCCCAAAAACGGGGAAACGATTTAGCCACGCAACCGGGATTGCGGATGATGGTGCCGGGGGCCTTGAGTCCGGCTACCGCAAAACTCATGGCAATTCGGTGGTCATCATAGGTTTCGATTTCAACGCCTTGCGGCCGTCCCCCGGTTATCACCAAATCGGAATCGCCGCTGCGCGCGTCAATCCCCATTTTAGAAAGCTCGGCGGCCATGGCCTGCAGCCGGTCGCTCTCCTTGCCGTGCAGGTGGGCCACGTTGCGTATTACGGTTTGCCCCTGGGCATAGGCGGCCACCACCGCCAGGGTCGGCACCATGTCCGGCATGTCACCCATATCCACGGTAATGCCGTGTAGTGCATTGCCGGTGAGGGTGATGCCGTCTTCTTCATAAACCACCTTGCAGCCCATCTCGGCCAGAACCCGCACCAACCGCAGGTCACCTTGTCCGCTTTCCTGGGTGATCGCTTTGACTTTGATCGACGCACCGCTGATGGCGGCTGCTCCCCAAAAGTAACTGGCTTGGGAACAATCGGGCTCAACGACATAGGTGCCGGGCTGGTAGCGTTGACCGCCGGCCACCGTGAAGCGACGATATTTATCGCGCCTGACTTCAATGCCGAATCGCTCCATGATGGTGACCGTCATGTCGATGTAAGGTTTAGACACCGGATCACCTACAACCGTAATATCCAGGCCCTTGCGCGTGCACGGCGCCAGCAGCAGCAGGGACGATAGGTATTGGCTGCTCTCCCGGCAGGCAATTTGCAAGCGCTGCCCGGAGATGGTACCGCCTTCTAACTCCAGGGGCGGACAGCCGTTATTCAGTTCACTGCGAGCGGCCACGCCGATTTGAGACAGGCCTTCTAAAAGATCGGCTATGGGCCGTTGCCCCATGCGCTCGGTACCGGTCAGTCGGTAGCGGCCCGACCCCAGGGCCGCAATCCCGGTGAGCAGGCGGATCGAAGTGCCCGAGTTGCCCAGATAGATTGGCTCTGTGCAAGGCTGCGGCCGCCCCCCAAAGCCCGCGATGACGACAGTATCGGATTTTTGGGCGCCGGCCCCCATCTGGACGAGGGCCTGTAGGGTCAACCGTGTGTCTTCACTGTCCAACGCATTTACAACCGTACTGGCACCGTCGGCCAGGGCTGCGGCTATGAAGATCCGGTGCGTATAGCTTTTTGATCCCGGTACCGTGATACTCTGATTCTGAATAGGTTCGGCACGGACTGGATACATAATTTATAGGGACTCCCTTAGTTTCTCAAAAACCACCTGCCGCATCAGGTTCACCGGTGCCTCCCGGCCGGTCCACCATTCAAACTGCCGGGCGCCCTGATTGACGAACATGGCCAAGCCGTCGATTGTGCGGCAGCCCGCTCGTTCGGCTGCTTTTAAAAGTCTGGTTTCCAGAGGGTTGTAGATAATATCCATCACCACCATATCGGCATTCAGACTGTCGTCCGGAATCGGCGAGACCGCGTGAGCGGGATGCATGCCAACTGGGGTTGTATTGATCAAAATATCAAAATGGTCGGGGATTGCATCGGCAAGCGGTAGAAAGTCTACCTCCAGATCTGCGGCCAGGGCCGCGCCGGCTTCCGGGCTGCGGTTGGCGATAGTGACCTGGGAGCCCGCGGAGCGGACCCCATATCCAACTGCCCGGGCAGCACCACCGGCCCCCACGATCAGGACTTTTTTAGCGGTCGGATCGGTTTTGGCCCGCAGCGCATCAACGGCTCCGGAAACGTCTGAATTCTTTCCGATCAGCCGCCCTTTTTCATTGATGATGGTATTGACGGCGCCGATTTCCGCCGCGACCGGATCGATTTCATCCAGGTAGGCCATCACCCGGGATTTATGGGGCAGGGTTATACTTGCGCCCCTTATGTCCAACGCCCGCAGTCCGCCAATGGCGGCTTCCAGGTCCGTCACTCGAAATGCCAGGTAGACGGCATTCAGGCCAAGGTGGGCAAAGGCGCGATTGTGCATAGCCGGGCTCAGGCTATGGGCCACGGGATCTCCAATGACGCAATACAGGGCTGTATTGGTGTCGGCAGCGCTATCAATCATCATATTTGCTTTCGGTATCGTGACGGTTGTTATTTTGCAAAAAGCACGATGCCCTAATGATATCTGCAAATACACGGGAAAGGAGATCGTTGTCAATCGGACCGTTGTTCGCGGTCTGCAAGCGGTCGATGATATGTTTTTCGCGGGCCCGGTCTTTTACCGGATCGCCGGCATCCTGTTTCATGGAGCCAATGCGGGCGGCCAGCTTCAGGCGATCATTGATTAAGGCCAACAGACGGTCGTCAATGTCGTCAATGGCGTTGCGCAAAGCTCCAATGCGGGCGGTCAGCGGTGGGTCCGGCTTTGCTTGGCGGTCGGAAATCATCACAAATTCCCCTTCAGTTTAGCATCGGCACTGCGCAGAAGTTCTTCGGTCGTCTCCCAGGATATGCACTCATCGGTGATAGACACTCCGTACTTCAGGGAAGCTGGATCCGAAGAGTACTTTTGATTGCCCTGGTAAATATTGCTTTCCAGCATCAAACCGACCAGGGAGGTGTTACCCGCAAGACGCTGGTCGATGATACTTCTCCAGACGATGGCCTGGCCCTGGTATTTTTTCATGGAGTTGGCATGGGAACAGTCTACTACCAGAGCTTCCGGTAAATCTTTTTCGATCAAATTCAGCCGGGCCTCTTCCACGCTAATGGGGTCATAGTTCGGGCGCTTGCCGCCCCGGACGACCAGATGGCCCCATTCGTTGCCGGATGTTTGGATAATGCAGGTGCGGCCGTCATGGTCGATGCCTAAAAAGCTCTGGCGCTGACGTGAGGCGACCATGGCGTTGATGGCTGCCGACAAGCTGCCGTCGGTGCCGTTTTTGAATCCGACCGGCATGGAGAGACCGCTGGCCATTTCACGGTGGGTCTGGGATTCGGTCGTGCGGGCGCCGATGCAGGCCCAGGTGACCAGGTCCGCCACATACTGGGGGGTGATGGTTTCGAGCATTTCCGTGGCGGTGGGCAGGCCCATTTCGCCGATTTCCAGGAGGATTTTGCGAGCCTCTTGCAGGCCACAACCCATGTCACAGGTGCCGTCGAGATGGGGATCGTTGATCAGTCCTTTCCAACCAACTGTCGTGCGGGGCTTCTCGAAATATACCCGCATGACCACCAGCAGAGTGTCGGCTACTTCCCGGCTTAACTCGGCCAACCGCCCGGCATAATCGAAAGCCGCCTTTTTGTCATGTATGGAGCAGGGGCCGACGATGGCCAACATGCGACGATCTTTGCCGGCCAGAATGTTCTGGATAGATTCCCGGCCGGCGATGACCGTGCGATTTACGGTTTCCGTGATGGGAAGTTCCGCGGCCAGGCCTGCCGGCGTCATCAGGGGCTGGTAGCCCTCTACACGCAAGTCCTCAGTTGACTTCATTGCCTTTCCTTTCAGCAAAAAGTCTCCGGTCAGCTTGTCATGCCGGCGGCCCAAAATAAAAAAGCCGCGGGCATTCGATCTGCCCGCGGCTTTTGCTTGTTTGAAGTTAACTATCAGCGCACACCAGGCAGACCGGTACCAAAAAAATAATACCTAAAATAAAAATAGATGCGGTTGCCGGTCCAAATTGCGTTCATGATAGTCCTTGTTTTCCTTAAGTCTGCCCTGCAATACCCCGGTCGCGTAGCCTTGTCAAGCGTTTTCTGCTTACTGAGCGGCTATCTAAAAAGCCTGGCGGTGTGCCCGGGATTCGTGAAGTCAATTAGGGCGAGCCGGTCGCCCCGGCTCTGTGGGCCGGGGCGACAGCAGACGCTGCATTTAGATATCGTAGTAGAGAAAGAACTCGTGGGGGTGCGGGCGCAGCTTGACAGGATTTACTTCGTTTTCCATTTTATAGTCGATCCACATATCGATAACATCCTTGGTGAAGACATCGCCTTTGAGCAGGAATTCGTGGTCCTCCGCCAGGGCATTCAGGGATTCATCGAGCGAACCCGGAGCAGACTCTATTTCAGCCAGCTCTTCCGGCGGCAGATCATAGATGTTCTTGTCCAGCGGGTCACCCGGGTCGATTTTGTTTTCGATGCCGTCAATGACCGCCATGAGCATCGCCGAGAAGGCCATGTAACCGTTGCTGGACGGATCCGGCGTCCGGAACTCTATGCGTTTGGCCTTGGGTGAAGACGAGTACATGGGGATCCGGACGGCCGCGCTGCGGTTCCGGCTGGAGTAGGCCAGGTTGACCGGCGCCTCGAACCCGGGCACCAGCCGTTTGTAGGAGTTGGTGGTCGGGTTGGTGATGGCGCACAGGGCCTTGCAGTGTTTCAGGATGCCGCCGATGGCGTACAGGGCCTCCTGGGATACCCCGGCATATTTGTCACCGGCGAATAGCGGGGCGTCGTCTTTCCAGATGCTGATGTGGGTGTGCATGCCGGTGCCGTTGTCTTCGAACAGCGGCTTGGGCATGAACGTGACCGTGTGGCCGTACTGGTTGGCCACGTTCTTGAGCACGTATTTGAACCAGACCAACTGGTCGCCCATCTGCAATAGCGGTTTGAAGCGCATGTCGATTTCGGCTTGGCCGGCGGTGGCCACTTCGTGATGCTGGCATTCCACATCGATGCCCAGGTTTTCAAGGGTGAGGAGCATCTCGGTCCTGAGATCCTGGAATTTATCCGTCGGTGGTACCGGGAAATAACCTTCCTTGTGGCGCGGTTTGTAAGCCAGGTTGGGGCCCTCGTCGCGGCCGCTATTCCAGGTGCCTTCCACCGAGTCCAGTTCATAAAACGCACCATTGGCGGCGGAATCAAAACGGACATCGTCAAAGATAAAAAATTCGGCTTCGGGGCCAAAGAAGGCCGTATCACCGATACCGGTGCTCTTCAGGTAGGCTTCCGCCTTCTGGGCGATATGACGCGGGTCCCGGGAATAGGATTCGCGTGTCAGCGGATCCACGATATTGCCGATCAGCACCAGGGTGGGTTCTTTGTAAAACGGGTCCATCTTGGCCGTAGTTGCATCGGGGACTACCAGCATGTCACTGGCGTTAATAGGCTGCCAGCCGCGGATACTGGATCCATCGAATCCGAAGCCGTCATCGAAACTGGAAACTTCCAGTTCACTAACCGGTACTGAAAAATGCTGCCAGATGCCCGGGAAATCCATAAAGCGGATGTCCACGACCTTGGCACCCTGTTCCTTTGCCGTTGCCAATACTTGTTCCGGAGTCATAACACTTACCTCTCTTTTGCTAAAGTTAATCGGGTTATGGTAATAAACAACTAGATTGCATCGATACCTTCTTCACCGGTACGCACCCGGATGGCCTGCTCCACCGGGGTTACGAAAATTTTTCCGTCACCCAGTTTGCCGGTGTTGGCGGCCTCACAGATGGTTTTGGCGACTTCGTCCACCCTTTCGGCACCGATGACGATTTCAATTTTTACCTTGGGGATGAAATCCACCACATATTCCGCGCCCCGGTAAATTTCCTTGTGACCTTTTTGCCGGCCGTAGCCTTTTACCTCGGATATCGTCATGCCCTGGATGCCGATATCGTTGAGCGCTTCCTTGACATCATCAAGCTTGAAAGGTTTGATGATCGCTTCAATTTTTTTCATTTTTTCCTCCTGGTTGTGCGTCTGCGTTCTGTTCCTGGCGGCCGGAATATCGGTTTTCTATTTCGGTCAGCACCAGGCTGATCTGTTGTTTGAGGTTCTCTACCTGATCCGGGTCATCCACTTTTTGCCCCTCGATATCCCGGACATAGAAAATATCCGCCACCTGATCTACCTGCGTGGCGATCTTGGCGACCCAGACGTCCAGGCCGCACTTAAAAAGCGTGTCGGTGATGGTAAAGAGCAGACCGGGCACGTCGTATGTAAATATCTCGATGATGGTAAAGAAGTTGGACGCCTCGTTGTCTACATTGATCTTGGTGGGCCGCCCGGTGACCGGACCGTTGGTGTTGATCCGCGGGACAGCCCGGGCTGCGATGGCTGCATCCAGCTCGAATTCACCGGCCAGGGCTTTCTCCAGGACCGCTGCCGCTTTTTGCCAGGTTTCCTCTTCAAATAGAGGATCCGGTGGCGGCTGGACCTTGAAGATATCCAGCGCAATATTGTTTTTCCAGGTGAAGACCTGAACATCAAGGATGTTGATGCCGTGCAGGGTAAAGACCCCAGCTATTTTGGAAAAGAGTCCCGGCCGATCCTGGGCACAGATGGTGACGGTGCGGGTGGCGCCGTCCTCGGATTCTTCGATTTTCCAGACAAGCGGCCGCGATCCAAGCTGAGCATGGATATCCACATGCGCGCGCATGGCCTCCGGATCGGCGTACAGCAGGTAACGGGGCGACATGAAATTGAAGAGCGTTTCGATGTCCGGTCGGCGCTCAGTTGCCGTCGATGCCAGGAGCGCTGTTTTCTTCGCCTCAACGGTGCGGATGGCTTCCCGACTGGCCAGTTCGCCGCCTTTGAGTATGTTGAGCACCTGGAAGAACAGGGCGCGCAGGAGCGTGGCGGTCCAGTCGTTCCAGGCTTTGGGGCCGGTCGCGATGGAATCGGCCACCGACAGCAGGTAGAGCATCTTAAGCCGCAGAGGGTTTTCTATTTTGCGGGCGCAGGCAATGGCGGTGCCTTCATCGTGCAAATCCCGGCGGGTTGCGGTTTTTACCAACAGCAGGTGCTCGCGCACCAGAAAGGTGACCGTGTCGATTTCCTTGGGGCGGTAGTCGAAACGCGTCAAGATGGACCCGGCGATTTCAGCCCCCTTGCGGGCGTGGCCCTTGCCGGGCTGCCCTTTGCCGATGTCGTGCAGGAGTGCGGCCCACATGAGCATTTTGCGATGCTTCAATTCCTTGTAGAGTGAGATGCAAAGCGGATCATTGACCGGGCTTTCGTCCGATCCAAAGGTTTTCATGGTCTGGACAACCTCGAGGGAATGTTTATCCACCGGAAAGGTGTGGTATTCATCATACTGAATCCGGTTTGCGATCGTTTGCATTTCAGGCAGCAGGGCGGTCAACAGACCAGTGGTCATCATTTCATTCAGGACATTGAAATCCGGGACCGCGGTCGTCAGAATTTTTTCGAAAGATTTTACTGCCTGGCCGGCAGCAAGAAAGCGGTCGTCCACCAGATGGAGAAAATCCTTGACCAGACGCCGGGCTTCGACCCCCAGGGGGATCTTCAAACGGGCGCTTTCTGCGAAAATTTCAATCAGCAGTTCGGGATTGCCCAGAATGCTTTCCGGCGAGGTGAACGCCAGGGTATTGTTCTTGGCCACTTCCAGTCCGTTTACTGCGGTGGTTTTCAGCGGTCGCCGGCGTTTGCGGCGCTTGGAACTGCCCCCCAGTTCGTGGAGGAACATCTGGTGCTGCTGCTTCACCAGTTCCATGTGTTCGTGGAGTTCGCCCAGAAACAGCTCGACCGGCTGCTGGCCCTGTTCGCTTCGGTAAGCCATCTCCGCGGCCAGTTTTTCCTGGTGACTGAAATAGAGTTGATCGCACTTGCGGCCGGTCAGGATGTGCAGCCGGTTACGAATATTCCAGATAAATGCAAGCGATCGGTAGAACTCACCGAATTCGGAATGGGACAGATAACCGTAATATTCCAGATCCCGGACCTGCTGGATGCCGGATTTGATTTTGGCGATCCACAACATGGTGTGGTAATCGCGCAGCCCGCCTAAACCTTCCTTGAGGCTGGGTTGCAGAAGACCGGCCGAGTCACCGAAGCGGACATGACGGGCTTCATTGGTTTCTATCAGCCAGTCGATGATGCGCCGGGAATGCTGCTTTAAAACGGTGTTGCGTAACTTTTCCAGCAGCCGGGTGTAAAGCGGCGAGATGCCGCAAATAAAACGGGCATCCAGCAGTGACGTCAAGACTTCGTAATCCTGGGAAGCGAGTTTCAAGCACTCTTTCAGTGACCGGGTGGCATGGCCCACATCCAGGCCGATGTCCCACAGGGGGTAAACGACCTCGCGGATCAGTTCCTCAGCTTCCGGGGGGACCCGTTTTTCAAAAAGAAACAACAGGTCCACATCCGAATGGGTGCATTGTTCCTGGCGACCATAGCCACCCAGAGCGATAATTGCATAAGGGTTTTTCAGAATTCCAATCCGTGGGCCGATCACGCTGGCAGCGAAACTTTCCCGGAAATAATTGTCCAGCAGGCGTGCATTTTTAACCAGATATTCCGGTTCTTCATTCCGCAGAAAACGAGCCGTCAACTGCTTGCGCTCTTCCAGGAGTTCAATAGAAGTCTGGGAAAAATTGCTTTTCATTTGTGTTAACTGCAAGATCCGTCCTCACTGCCATGATTATCTTCGTGAGTATTTCGCAACAGGCGTGCCAATATGCTAAAATAAAATATAACAATAATATTCAGACAGTTAAAATTTTCAAGGTACCACCTTTTCGCGAAATCAGATTACAAATATGTAATAAATTTGCCAAATTTTTTACATATTTGTCCACAGTTGTTCTTTGGGGGCTGAAATTGGCAGGCCGGATAGGAACTTTGCGGGAATCCGGACTGTGGTGTACGTGTTCATAGGCACCGCCCATTGCAAAAATTGTTTCCGCTTATACAGTCTCTGGCGGTCGAAAAGCTGGTTGATGTCTATATGCCGTTGACCGTCAGCAGACTGTTCCTGCCGCGGCCGCGGCCTGGAATTCAAGGCAGACAAGAAATCGAGATGCAGGTGTTAATTTTAGCTTTGAGGCAACACTGGCTTCTGGATTGGTGTATCTTGATCCATCGGTTTCGAGACAACTGCTACTTTGCATGTAATCAGCCGCCCTGTAAAAGTCAATCGTTTCTTCCTGTTCAGTCGTGCCTATCGAAATCGCTATTGGGATCGAAATCGAAAACAAGGCTTAATGTCGATGGGTATGCCGCCATCAAGAATAAATCCGATTGTGACTACACTTTTTGAGATGGGTTCTAGTTACTTTTTGGGCCTTATCGAAATGATCTTCACATCCGTGGCCGGTTTCCCCTGGGCGGCGACCGGGACCTGCCCGATTTTATCAACCACGTCCATGCCGCCGGTAACCCGACCGAAAACCGTGTGCTTCCCGGCCAGCCAGGGGGTATCCACCAGGTTGATAAAGAACTGGGAGCCATTGGTATTCGGTCCGGCATTGGCCATCGCCAGGGATCCCCTTAACGGCTGCTGCCCTGATCCCTCGGAGTTGTAGCGATACCCCATGTTTTCATAGGCTTGCTTGAGGGTAAGACCGGCCAGCGCTTTGTCTACCTCTTCCTTGCGTTTATCCAGTTGCGCTTTTGAGTTGATACCCAGCTTTTGGAATAACGGCGCCAGCAGCCTGGCCTGGAATTCACGCTGACTGCGGATCCCGAGATAGGGGTGGGGGCCGCGCTGCATGTCCATGGCCTTGACTTTATCCAATCCCAGGGCGTCGGCATTAATTTCATCCTCGAAACGATAGCCGGGGTCCCCGGTACCATTGCCCAGCGGGCAGCCGCCCTGAATCATGAAATCTTTTATAACCCGGTGGAAAATCAATCCGTCGTAGAATGGCCGCTTGACCTCCTTTTGGGTGGCCGGATCAGTGAAAGCTTTGCTGCCGGCAGCCAACTCGACGAAGTTGCGAACGGTCGCCGGAGCCTGGGCAGCAAAGAGCTCTACCTCTATTTCCCCCTGGTTTGTTTTAATGATGTAGAGAGGATTATCGCCGGTCGTTCCACTCGAACCGTAGGCTGGAGCGACGATCATCAGGGCCAGGATCATGGTTGCCAGGCATAGCAGGTTCTTCATATGCGGGGGTGTCCTTTCTCGCCTGGTAGCTTTTAGGGTTAGCCGCTAACCGATCAACCAGGGAATATTTACATCCAGGCGGCCGGGCCTACAAGGACTTGACGATTGTCATTGATCAGGCCGGGAATTTGTCTGCGGGACCGCCAGAGTTGGAACTTATAACATAGCTGGTGAATTTAAGCCCCTGTTTTTTTATTTCGTGGGGCCTACCCGGGCCGATGATGACGGCGTCTCCAGACTGTAAATGGTGGATTGTCCCGTCAACTTCGACGGTCATGGATCCGCTGACAACCACATAGATTTCGGTGGCCTGTTTGTGAAAATGGCGCTGCTGGTCGGCGATTTCATTGAAGATCGCAACCTCAGTCCCCGGGAGCTCCAAAACCGGGCACGGCTGATGGTTGTCGTGCGGTGGTTCCCAACTCGAATCGCTGGCCAAAACTTCGACATGGTTATAGACTTGGGTCACGGCCAGTTTGCGGGCACCCCGGCCGCCCGATTGCATTGCCGGATCCGTCTGGATTTTGTCCATCCGTACGAACAGTGATGAGGTCATCTTTTAGGTGGCTCCTGGTGATTTGTTGGCTATATTGTCCTGGGGAAAAAGCGCAATCTTTTGTAAGTATTCGTCGACCGCCTGCCAGAACTGCCGGCTGTCGGTAGGCAGGTCGTTGTGACCGCTATGAAAGGACACCAGATTGCCATCGGGGGCTGCGGCTGCCAGGGCCTGTCCGTGTCGATACGGGATGATCTCGTCCCGGGTACCGTGTATGATAAGGACAGGCCCGTCGAATTTGCGGATCACGGCCAGGTTGTCAAACGGATCTTTAACCAAAAATGATGGGACCAGGTAACGCGGCGCGAAAGCACGCACGCTTGTAAAGGCCGAGACGAGAATGAGCCCGCGGATGGGACGCCGGTCGGCCAGTTGGCACACGGCACCCCCCCCGAGGCTGCGCCCCAACAGGATGATCCGATTGGCATCGACATCCGGCCGGGCGGCTGCCACGTCATAGGCTTTGAGCATGGTATCAGTGATGGTCTGCTGGGAGGGAGCGCCCTGCGAGCGGCCGTACCCGGGAAATTCCACCATTAATAGCGAGATACCGCGTTCGGTAAAAGGCTGAAACTCATCCGGGAGAAAGTCGATGGATTCTGCATTGCCGTGGGTGATGATGACGACTGGGGCCGGTCGGGCCTCGGTCCGGGCTGGCAGGAACCAGGCTTCGACGCGCATGCCCGCCAATTCGAGCCAGATGCGTTCAAGTCCTGGAAAACCATCGGGCAAATTGGCGCGTGTCATGACCATGTAGCGGGGGAAGAGCATCTGGCGCTGAAATACGAACAGCAGCCCGCAATAGGCCAGATAGATACCGATAATGCCAAGCGTTATCCTGAGGGCCGGGTGCATGGAGGCTCCTTTGCGCAAAGATCAACGTGCAGCCGATACGTCCCGGCAGTATAGTCCATCACAGAGGGTATGAGAACATTTTTCTTGTTTTAAAAAGGTTCTTAATTTAAAAGCGTTACGGTCAGGTGCGGATTCGCGGATAAGCTGCGGGCGAATGACGATTGAACGCTCCCCGCAGCAAGCTTTGGGGAATCGTCCCCCTAAGGAAAATTTCTGTTTTTGATTCGCTCGCTAACTGCAGCAAACTGAAGGTTTAGCGCTCGCTGATCGGTCCAATAGACATATGGGGGGCTGGGTATGAAATTGCGTAATACGGTTCTCGTTTTGGGCGTGGCCCTGATGGTCACACTGTCGGCCGGTGCAGCCCGGGCCGGGTTCGAAGATTTCCTTAAAAAGACCCTGCAAAATGCCCTGGAGGCAAACGCCGGACTGAGTGAAAATGAAATCGTTCAGGGGCTCAAGGAGGCTCTGGAAATCAGTACCGATAATTCAGTGCGCCTGTTATCCCGGGTCGATGGTTTCTACCGGCATCCGGATGTAAAGATTCTGCTGCCGGAAGAGGTCCGGCGGGTGGAGTCTTTCCTCAGAACGGCCGGTTTCGGGGGCCAGGTGGACGCCTTTGAACTCAGTATGAACCGTGCAGCGGAAAAGGCTGCTCCCCAGGCGCGCAAACTTTTCTGGGAGGCGATTACCCAGATGACCTTTGATGATGCCAAATCTATTTTAGCGGGACGTGAAAATGAAGCCACGCTCTATTTCCAGGCCAAAACCACCGATCAACTGACCGTGCTTTTCACGCCCCTGGTCCACAACGCCATGGCCACTGTGGGAGTTACCCGAGCCTGGCAGGACCTTGACCGTAGCATCAGCCGGATACCTTTTGCGGAATCATTTCGCTTTGATCTGGATGCCTATGTAACCGGCAAGACCCTCGATGGGTTGTTTTTCATGATCGAACAGGAAGAGCGCAAGATTCGCAAAGATCCCGCTGCCCGGGTGACCGAACTGTTGAAGAAGGTGTTTAAAAAATAGCCAAAGGGTAATTGTTTTGTGATCCCTTACCTACCAATACTGGACCCTGATCCGCCTGCGGGCCGAGTTGTATTGCCCGGATAGAACCGGCACGGTACCCAACCGATTGACGGCCACCAACAGGGCACCCTTCATGCCCTCTGTAGTCGTGTGTAGTTTCTAAGATTATAATCATTTGAATTAATTGACATTTGGCGCATAGGTGGCCTATAATTGTGCTCTAGCGTAAATCCCGGGGTTGAACGGGGGCCGAACCTGCAACCACTGGTCCCCAACCGCCGAGTGTAAATGCCATGTCGAAAAAAACCGCCACAGATGAGTTTCAAACCAAGATTGCCCAATTGGAGCAAGACATTGCCCGGCTGACAGCCGACCTGGATAAGTATCGCAATGTATTCTTGAACAGTCCCTTCGAGGCCATTATTGTTGATCGGGAGGGCCGGGTGGTGGATGTCAATCAGCGGCGCCGGGATGCCGTCGCCACGCGTCCCGGCGACCGCTGCCCCCAAATCGGAGACCGGATGTATACGACCGATTTTGCCGGCAACCACCAAATCGATATGCGCAGCGAATTGATGGAATGCATTCAAACCGGCCTTCCCAAGGAGCTTCCGGCTCTCGGCTATAAAAACCGCTATCTGTCCGTGAAAATGGCCCCATTCGAAGATGGCGCCATTATTACCGCTGCCGATGTTACCCGGCACGTCCGTATAGAAAAGGATAAGAAGCGCTACGAGTCTCAGTTGCTGCAGTCCCAGAAGATAGAGGCGGTCGGCACGCTGGCGGGTGGTATTGCACATGATTTTAACAATATACTTTGGATTATCACCGGCAACATAGAGTTGGTAAAGACCGAGATCGATGAAAACAATGACCGGGCCCACTACCATATCCAACGGGTCGAGGAGGCCAGTCGGCGGGCCAAGGATTTGGTCACCCAAATCCTGAACTTCAGCCGCCAATCGTCCCAGGAAAAGCGCCCTTTGAAAATCAGCACCATCGTCAAAGAGTCTCTGAAACTATTACGGTCCTCTCTGCCGACAACTATTGAAATCAAACAAAATATTGCCGAGGAAGACATGACCATCATGGCCGACCTGACCCAGGTCAGTCAGGTGTTGGTCAACCTTTGTACCAATGCCGCTCATGCCATGCGTGAAACGGGCGGCACTCTTGATATCAGCCTGTCTAAGATTTCCCTGGATGAAGACGAAACGGTTCGGCACCAGAATTTGGCCCCCGGCCAGTACGCTTTGTTGAGCGTGATGGATACCGGTCAGGGGATTGCGGCGGATGTGGTCGAACGGATCTTCGATCCCTTTTTTACCACCAAACAGGTGGATGAGGGCACTGGTATGGGCCTCTCGGTGGTGCACGGTATTGTTAAAAACCATGAAGGCGCGATCACCGTTTTCAGCAAGCCAGGCAGAGGTGCCGTTTTTCATGTACTGCTGCCCTTGATAACTCCCGATGCCGAGCAGGCCGAACGGAACTACAGCCAGGTCATCCCCACCGGCAATGAGCGGATTCTTTTGGTTGACGACGATGAGATCTTACTGGAAACCCAGGAGCGCATTCTTTTGCGTCTGGGATATGCCGTCGTAGCCTGTCAATCCAGCGCTGCGGCCCTGGAGGAGTTTAGAAAACAGCCGCATAAATTTGACCTGGTTATCACCGACCAGACCATGCCCCAGATGACCGGCCTTGCCCTTGCTCGCGAATGTTTCACCGTTCGGCCGGATATGCCCATCATCCTCTGCACCGGCTACAGTGAATCCGTATCGGAAGAGATGGCGCGAGCTGCCGGTGTCAGTGCTTTTTTAATGAAACCGGTCGTCTTGGCAAAGCTTGCCCACACCGTCAGGGACGTTCTGGACCAAGCCGCCGTCTAGTCGTGGCCCAGGCCCCTATCTTGTTCGGCTGCCCTTGTAAAACTAACCCGGCACCCTTATTATATTCGGTACCATCTGTGGCAGGTGGTATGGCAACAAACTTACAGGATATCAAGCCGCAATGGCATCAGATACAAAAAACGTGAGGGCTTTGGGCCTGTGCTCTGGGGGACTGGACAGCATCCTGGCCGCACTGGTGTTACGCAATCAGGGCATCGAGGTTGAATGGATCACCTTTGAAACGCCGTTTTTTTCTGCCGAAAAGGCCCGGCGAGCCGCACGGCTGAACGACATCCCGATCACGGTCAAACGGATTTTACCCACCTACTTGGAGATGCTGAAAAATCCACCAGCCGGATACGGCAAACAAATGAATCCCTGCATGGACTGTCATGCCCTCATGTTCCGCCTGGCAGGGGAAGAGATGCAGGCCAGAGGATTTGACTTTCTCTTTAGCGGGGAGGTGTCCGGTCAGCGGCCCATGTCGCAGAACAAAAACTCATTGCGGTATGTCGAGAAAAACTCTGGTTTTGACGGCGATATCGTCCGGCCTTTGTCTGCCCGGAATCTTCCCATTACCCGGCCGGAAACAGAAGGCTTGGTTGATCGGGAACGCTTGTTGAATTTGTCGGGCCGTTCGCGCAAGCCCCAGTTGGAACTGGCGGCCCGCTGGGGTGTGACCGATTTTCCGTCGCCGGCCGGGGGGTGCCTGCTTACCGAAAAAGGCTATGCGGCCCGCCTGCGGGACCTTTTCGAGCACCAGGATACCTACCGGGATGCGGAGTTTTTTCTTTTAGCGCATGGCCGGCACCTGCGCCTGAATACCGGCCACAAACTCATCGTGGGCCGTTCAAAAGTGGAAAATCAGAAAATCGAAGATCTGATCGATTCAGCCGTGGATACTGAATTCCGGGTGCAGAATTGGCCCGGACCTGTATCTCTGGTGCCCAATGGCTGCGATGACCCCACGGCCAGGCAGGCAGCGGCCATTTGTGCGGGCTACAGCAAGGCACCGACCGGCGAACCCGCCGAGGTGCTGGTTATCCAGGGCGATCGGCAAACCATCCTCAGCGTGGTGCCAACCACCCCTCGGGATAACAAACCGCTTTTGCTGTAGTCGTCTCGGAAACAAAAGGGGGTCAGGCCTATTCCTTGACAAAAAATGTCAACGTACAGGTCTGATCCCTCCGGTATGCAAAGAAAAAGGCAGGGTCGACTGACCCTGCCTTTATTGTCCAATCTGATGGTTGCAACATCTATGTTTACGACTTAATCATCATCGTCGTCGTCATCGTCATCGTCATCGTCGTCGTCATCATCGTCATCATCACCGTCATTGTCCTGTCCAAATGGAGGTGTTGCTGTGGCGGTCCCAACATTTCCGGAAGCATCCTCGCAAACCACTTTGAGCTGAAAGGATTGGGCTTCAATTTCGAGTATGCCATCATCCCATTCCACTTCATTGTCATCATCGACTTCCAACGCTACCACTTGATCGTTGGTTACTTGTGTTTCGTTGAGTTCTGCTGAGGAAACGACAGCAAAACCGCTAATGTCGCTGCAGGTATATTGAATACGAAAGCGACCTTCATCGTCATCCACTTCGCCGATCGGCACGAATTCAGCTGTGACCTCGGGTGGCGTGGTATCTACAACCGTAATGGTCACATCGTCTGTATCGGTCTCTCCAGCACTATCGGTGACCACCAATGTGATGATGTGTTCGCCCAAGGGGAAAGTATAGTCTAAAAATTCACCACTGCCCAACAAGTCCGCCCCCGCGTACCACTCGAAAGAAACTATATCGTCGTTGGTATCCGGTGTGGAGTCGGGGTCGGTTGAATCAGCGCCATCTAAGGTGACCAAAGTGCCTTCAAATGATTCCAGTTCCACTATCCGATCCGGACCCGCATTTGCCACGGGGGGTTGGTTTGCAGACGCCAGAATGAACGCATAGGCCGAACCTGAACTTGAACCTGCGTCATCGTCACCAAAAGCACCGACCAACGCAGTACCCCCACTGATGGAAACCGAAAAACCGAAAAGGTCACCTGGAGCAGCATCATTTGCGGTTAATTTGGCCTCCTCAACCCATGCAGTTCCGTCATACCTGAACACATAGGCCGAACCTGAGTTTGAACCTGCGTCATCGTCAAGGTCAGCACCGACCAAGGCTGTATCCCCACTGATGGATACAGAGATACCGAAAAGGTCAGATGGAGCAGCATCATTTGCGGTTAATTTGGCCTCCTCAGCCCATGTTATTCCGTTATACCTGAATACATAGGCCGAACCTGAACCTGAACCTGCGTCATCGTCAAGATATACACCGACCAAGGCTGTATCCCCACTGACGGACACAGAGGTGCCGAATTGGTCATTTGGAGCAGCGTCATTTGCGGTTAGTTTGGCCTCTTGAGCCCATGTTGCTCCGTCATACCTGAACACATAGGCCGAACCTGAACGTGAACCTGCGTCATCGTCAAAGCTAGCACCGACCAGCGCTGTATCCCCATTGATGGAAACCGACCAGCCGAATTGGTCATCTAAAGTAGCGTCATTTGCGGTTAATTTGGCCTCTTGAACCCATGTTGTGCCGTCATACCTGAACACGTAGGCTGAGCCTGCGCTATCGTCAGCACGAGCACCCACCAGTACTGTATCTCCACTGATGGACACAGAGACGCCGAAAAGGTCACCTGGAGCAGCGTCAATTGCGGTTAATTTGTCCTCTTGAATCCATGTTGATGTATTTTCGTTATATTTGAACACATAGGCCGAACCTGAGTTTGAACCTGCGTCATCGTCGAGACGAGCACCAACGAGCGCCGTGTCTTCGAAGATGGAAACCGACCAGCCGAATTGGTCAACTGGAGCAGCATCATCTGCGGTTAACTTGGCCTCTTGAATCCATGTTGTGCCGTCATACCTGGACACATAGGCTGAACCTGAACCTGTCCCGCCGTCATCGTCACCGTAAGCACCGACCAGGGCTACATTCCCGCTGATGGACACAGAATAGCCGAGAAAATCACCTGGAGCAGCGTCACCTGCGGTTAATTTGGCCTCGGATATGACAAAGGGATCAACGGCCATGGCGTTACTCGCTGCCAGAGATCCAAATACGAGCGCCAATATCAACAAGGCAATTAATTTTCCTGGTTTGATTATATTCATGATTTTTATCCTTATATTGAATTGTCGATCTGAAAGGGGCTAAGCGATTTATTGGGGCAAAGAGGTCTATCCTCCATAAGACGCTAAGGGAAGATGCAAGAAACTAAACATTGATACCACAACGTGGTATGTCAAGAGCATGGCCTTTTATCAGTCGCTGCGTCTACAAGCAAGCCGAAACGAAATTTTAAACACTCATGGAACAAGAGGGGGGCATACCTACAGTGGATGAAAATTCAAATGTCGGCTACCCCCAAGTGGGAATGGCGTAATCTTACTGGGCGGCGTTTAACAAATTCGTCAGGGAACGCAACATGATCTGGTGTGAGGCTGGCAAAGGCCAATTGAAACTTCACGGGCTAAACGGCAAGACGGTTAGAAGCGCAGACAAAGATGGCCGGGATGAGCTCATTAGGAATGCAAATCCCGGCCGAATATGCTTTGGACTACTGAGGGAAAAACTCTTTTTGTCCAATCCATTTGGGGGATGGCGAGCCCAACGCAAAGCATTCCGGACTGACCATTGAACCCCAGACGCCAACAGGATCGCGTCAGTGTCTATTCTGTGTTTATTCTACGTTCGGGACCACCAACACCGGGCAGGGGGCGTGCCCGATCACGTTTTGGGCGACGCTCCCCAAAAGAATGCGCGCGAATCCCGTTCGTCCAAGCGTCCCCATGACGATAAGGTCGATATCTCTATCCTTCGCTTCCTGAACAATAGGCTCGTACACCCTACCGCCCATGCGAACAATGGTTTCACAAGGCATGTTGGCCTCATCGACCTTCTTTTTAGCAGCATCTAGATGCTGCCGCACCTTGGCCGACTTTTCCTCTACCAGGGCCGGTGCGACCTGCATCTGTTCGGGGAAAAGATCGACGACGCTGATCACGAAAATTTCGCTATTGCAAATTCCACCCAGGCTGATGGCCTGGTCCACCGCCGCATCACTGAAAGCGGAACCGTCCACGGCGACTAATATTTTTTCACCCCGGGTCAAGGGGCAGGCACATACCAATTGTTGTTCCATATTGATATCCTCCAACCTGAATAAAGGCGATAATTAACAAAAGGGTGGTTGGGGGAATTCCCCAACCATTCCCGTTTTAATGCGCTGCAAAGATTCCGACCATGGACAAAGCGACCATGATCGCCACCCATATGGACAGGCTAACATAAAGGTAGTTCCTGTCCGCGAAATATGCAACCGCGGTGGCGATAAGGGCCCATAAGGCCACGCTGCAGCCCAATGCCAGGCCGAATTGCGTAAAGCCGTCGCCCTGGGTGAAGTTTTTCAGGTAAAAGTGCCCGCCAGGGAATCCGCCACCGACTTCCTTCCAAACGGTCTGGGCGTCTTTGCCTTCAAAAATCGCATTGAATAGCTTGTAGGGATTCAGGGTGTTGTTGTCCGGGTACGCTACGGATATCACTGGGCCGATCATGCAGATAATACAGGAAGCGATTGTCACCCAGTACACTATGTTGCCGTATACGGTATTCGCACGCGGCATTTTTGGAGCTTCTACAGTACTCATTTCTTCAGTACTCATATCGTCACCTCCTTTACGATTCGGCTCGCGTGAATTTGATGATGGATCGGGTTACAGCCGCGAAGATGGCTATAAATACCAGTCCGGTGACCCACACCGGTACCGCTTTAATGACCCCCAGCATGATGAGCCCTTTGGTCAACAGGCCAAAGCAAGAGAAAAACATAAACCCGATCAGCAGGTAACGGACGAAACCCGCCTTAACGCGAATCAGAATCAGGGCGCCGAGCAAACCGCCCAGGACCTGGCCCACCAGCCAGGGCGCGGCAAAAACAGGAATGATCGCCCCCATCAGAAGATAAGGCCACACGGCGATACAGTCGCCCATTCCCAAAAGCACCCCGCTATTGGCCGCGGCCACCTTGAGCGGCACCGCCATGATCACGTTCTGAGCCGGCACGATGGCCCAGCCGGCACCGAGACCGAAAAACCCGGACAGGACGCCCACGCCGACGATGGCGCCGAGCACCCAGCCGGCCCGGGTCAGGGGATAATCGATTATCTTGTTCAGGGATACTTCTAAGTATGGTTGTGAGAGCTTTAACTTTTTTGTAAATCCATCCACCTTTTTAACCTCGGGCCATTCGATTTTCTTACCACCGACCAGGAAATAAACAGCCAGTGAACAGAGAATACCGCCCAGAGCAAGACGGATCAAACCTTCGCCGGTATCACCCAGATGCTGGGCCACATAAATGGCCCCCTGGGCACCGGCAAAGGCCCCCACGCCGTATGCGGCCGCACAGAAGATGCAGATCTTCAAGTTGGCCAGCCCGCCCTTCATAAAAGGGCCGGTGGATACCAGGCCGCTGAACATGGCCACGATCAGGCCGGTTGCCCTCACAATCAGGCTGTCCACAGGTGTAAAAGCCAGCATGACCGGTGTAAACAATACCCCGCCGCCGATCCCGCCGATAACGGCCACCATGGCGATGGCAAAACTGAGAAAAAAGAATCCAAACAGCCATCCAAAAATCGCTCCGCCGGTCATGGCACCGGGCGGGGTTTCCGCAGCGTTCGTGATCAATGCCAGTGCAATGTAGGACATGATTAGCACGGATAGCATCACGTTCACTTCCAACCACGGAGATTTAAAGAGTTTTTTCATACGTCTCCTCCTCCTTCCTTATATATTTTTTGAACCAGTTTCATTTTGAGTTAGATTTGGTATGAAAGGAGCCGTTTATCACATACCTATTAGTATGTCAATCAGAGTCGTTCGGTCTCTTAGCAGAGGCGCTGGCGAGAGTGCAACTCATAACGGGCCGTTTCTAAATGATTTTCGGACAAATCACGGCGTTGGCCGGTCGGTTCGGCACAGGGGATAACAGGCTGCTTCGGATAGTAACGCAATGTAGCCTTGGATAACGTAAAAATGTAATAATAAGAGTTGCTGATTAAAGGTCTTGAAAAGGGCTCTCCTAAAAACTCAATCAACCTTACCTCTCAGTTGCCCACACGCTGCCGATATGTCCTGCCCTTTGCTGTACCGGACGATCGCGGTGTAATGCTTGTTCACCAGGATTTCCTGGAAACGCCGCACCCGGTTTTCATCCGGCCGTTTAAAGGTGCTGCCGGGGTGTTCGTTGAAAGGGATAAGGTTGATTTTGGCCTTTAGCGGGGCCAGGAGATTAGAGAGCTTTTGGGCATCTTCATCGCTGTCATTGACGCCCGCGATGAGAATATACTCGAAGGTGATTCGGCGGCGGGGTTTCAACGGATAGCGGGCACAGGCCTCCAGCAGGGCAGCCAGGTTGAATTTGCGGTTGATCGGCATGAGGCGGCTGCGGGTGGCATCGTCGGCCGCGTTCAGTGAGATGGCCAAATTGACATCCGTATCGCGTCCCAGGTCTGCAAGCCGTGGTGCGAGTCCAGCGGTGGACAGGGTAAATCGCCGGCCGGATATGCCCAGGCCGTGATCCGCATTGGTAATAATCCTGATAGCTTTGACGAGACTGCGGTAGTTGGCCAATGGTTCGCCCATCCCCATCACCACAATATTGGTCAGGCGGCGATCCGGAGCGGCCCGCATCACATCGCGCACCTGGGCGATGATTTCGCCGCTGGTCAGGTTGCGAACCAAGCCGCCACGGGCGGTCAGGCAGAACTGGCAACCCTGGGCGCAGCCGACCTGGGTGGATATGCACAGGGTATCGTGCCCTTTTTCGGGGATAAGAACGCATTCTATATGGCAACCGTCTCTAAGCTGCAGCAGATATTTGCGGGAGCCGTCCCGGGATTCCTCGGTGGCGGCCACCGGGAGGCGTCCGATCTCAAACGCCTGGGCCAGGAGGGCCCGGGTTGGTTTCCCGAGGTTGGTCATCTCGTCGAACGAATCGACCTGGCGCTGATAAATCCATTTGAAGACCTGGTCGGCCCGATAGGCGGCCAGCCCCTGGGCGTCCAACCAAGCCACAAATTCTTCAAAGGACAGGTCCTTGATATCTTTCAGTTCTGCTGCCATAGAGCCAAATTCAATTTGCGAAATACAGTTGCCAATAGTAAAATAAAGCTACATAGCCGCCGAATAAGGCCGGCTTGCATGATTTTGCTTGACTTAACACAGGTATCACATTACTTTCAAGGTTTTCAAAACTCGAGGATTCTGGGGCACGATGTTTGACAACCTGAGCGAAAAGCTCGATGCGGTATTCAGAAAACTTAAAGGCCACGGTAAATTAACCGAAAAGAACATCGATACCGGCCTGCGCGAAGTTCGCATGGCGCTATTGGAGGCCGATGTTCACTACCGGGTGGTCAAAAAACTGATTGCCGACATCCGCGAACGCAGCCTGGGACAGGAGGTGCTGGCCAGCCTGACCCCGGGACAGCAGGTCATCAAGATCGTCAACGAAGAGCTGACCCGCTTGATGGGGGCGCAGCACCAGGAATTGAACCTCAAAGGCCAGCACCCCGTTTCGGTCATGCTGGTCGGGCTGCAGGGTTCGGGTAAAACCACCACCAGCGGCAAGCTGGCGGTTCTTCTGCGCAAACAGGGCCGCAACCCCTATCTGGTCCCGGCGGATGTTTACCGCCCGGCGGCTATTGACCAGCTGCAGAAGCTTGGGGCCCAGCTATCCGTACCGGTATTCGATTCAAACCCGGATATGGATCCGGTCGATATCTGTAGTCGAGCCCGGGCGGCCGCTCAGCAGGCCGGCTGCGATACGCTCTTGCTCGATACGGCCGGCCGCTTGCATGTAGATGAAGAATTGATGGCCGAACTAAAAGCGATTCAGGCGGCTGTCAACCCGAGCGATGTCTTGCTCGTCGCCGATGCCATGACCGGTCAGGATGCGGTCAATATCGCCAAGTCTTTCGATGAGGCTCTGGATATCGGCGGCGTGATACTTACCAAGATCGACGGTGATGCCCGGGGTGGGGCAGCCCTGTCTATCCGTGAGATAACCGGCAAGCCGATCAAGTTCATCGGTGTTGGCGAAAAACTGGCCGATCTCGAGGCCTTTCACCCCGATCGCATGGCCTCGCAGATTCTGGGCATGGGCGATGTGCTGAGTCTCATCGAAAAAGCCCAGACGGTTGTAGATGAAAAAAAGGCCCTGGAACTCGAGAAGAAACTGCGCAAGAACCAGTTCACCCTCGAGGATTTTCGGGACCAGATGGTACAGATCAGGAAGATGGGATCCCTGACGGATCTGATCAAAATGATACCAGGGCTCGGCAGCGCCAAGCAGTTGAAAAATCTGAAGGTTGATGAACATGAACTGGTGCGCATCGAGGCCATCATCAACTCGATGACACCCCAGGAGCGGCAACAGCACGGAATTATTAACGGCAGCCGCCGGAAAAGGATTGCCAAGGGCAGCGGTACCAGTGTACAAGATATAAATCGCCTGTTGAAAAACTATACGCAGGTGATGAAAATGATGAAAAAAATAAACAAAGGCGGCATGCGCGGTTTGGGCCGCGGGATGTTGCCGTTTTAGAGGAGAACAAGATGGCAGTTAAGATTAGATTAGCCCGGCATGGTGCCAAGAAGAAACCTTTTTACAGAATCGTGGTGGCCGACTCGGAAAGCCCCCGTGACGGTCGATACCTCGAGGCTGTCGGCACATATGATCCGTTGCAGGATCCGGCCGCAGTATCCCTCAAGGAAGATCGTATCAAACACTGGCTCGGCCAGGGGGCAACCCCTTCCGATACGGTGAAGAGCCTGATTAAAAATATCTAAGGAACTGACAGCGGGCCTGATCGGTTCTTTGGTTATCCCTGGATATGGAAAGCTGCATCTAACTCTCAACCGCCAACTAAAGGAGATGGAGCTATGCAAGATCTGATCAGATACATCGCACAGGCCCTGGTTGACAATCCGGATCAAGTAGTGGTCTCAGAGGTTGAAGGGAACCAGACCTCGGTGTTGGAGCTGCAGGTAGCCAAAGAGGATCTGGGGAAAGTGATCGGCAAGCAGGGGCGTACGGCCCGCGCCATGCGTACAATCTTAAGTGCCGCTTCCGCCAAGATAAAAAAGAGGACCGTGCTGGAAATCATCGAGTAATCGGCCACCCTCAAACCGGGTGGCTGTTTCCACCTTCCCGGCAGGAGCTTGCAGGGGGCCGGCGCTGCCACAATGTAAGCCGGCCTGTTTCGTCCGCCCCTTCTTGGTTACGAAAACATCCCATGTCAGAAAATCCTCTGGTGCCTATCGGACAAGTGGTCGGCGCGCATGGTATCAACGGTGCCGTCAAAGTCCATTTTTATGATATCCAACCCCGTACGATCACTCCCGGGGATTCTCTCAGAATGTTAACGCCTCAGGGCGCTCAAACCAATTACAGCGTAGAGTGGGCCCGTCCTCACAAGCAGCACTACCTGGTCGGCCTGAAGGGTGTCGGTGACCGCGACCAGGCTCAGGCTTTGCAAGGCACCCAAATAGTTGTCCGGCGATCTGATCTGCCGGCCCTGGAGGCAGATACCTTCTACTGGGCGGATCTTATCGGGATGGCGGTATATACGATTGAGGATCGCTATCTCGGACACATCGAGTCGATTATTCCAACCGGCAGCAACGACGTTTACGTCGTGCGCGATAATGAGTCCGAGACCCTGGTACCGGCATTAAGGCGGGTTGTTCAGAGCGTCGATCTCGACACGCGCACCATGCGGGTGGACCTGCCAGAGGGGTTGTAACTCCAAAGCAACCGAACCAGATATTATGTCATTTTGAGGAGCATGGCGACGAAGAATCTCCCACAATTGAAGTTGGCCCTGGCATGTCAGGAGCTCTCCCGGCCGTCGTAGCTGCATTACCATGGCTCAGTCGGCTCGCTACCCTCAGAGTGACAGGACAAGCATTCTAATTGAAGATCCGGCTAAATTAAGAAGCGAAAATGAATTTTACCGTTCTAACCATATTCCCGGAAATGTTCGACGCCTACTGGGCGCATGGCATTCTCAGGCGCGCCTTAAAGCAGGGCCAGGTAACGGCGCATACTGTCAACATTCGGGACTATGCAACGGACCGGCACAAGATGACCGATGATCGCCCCTATGGCGGCGGGGCCGGCATGGTCATGAAACCGGAACCGCTTGTCGCCGCGATCGAAGCTGCTGACGAAAAGTCATCCCAGGCAGTCAAGGTATTGCTGACACCCCAGGGGCGCCCGTTCGACCAGGGCCTGGCCGAGGAGCTCAGTCATGAAAAAGGCCTGATTTTTGTCTGCGGCCGCTATGAGGGTGTGGATGAGCGTATCTGCGAAAACCATATCGACCTGGAAATCTCCATTGGCGATTATGTGCTTACCGGTGGTGAAGTGGCTGCAATGGCGGTGATCGATGCCGTCACCCGGTTGATTCCCGGCGCGCTGGGCAACGAGGATTCTGCCGGGCAGGATTCGTTTTCCCGGGATCTCCTGGAGCACGGCCATTTTACCCGGCCGCCCGAGTTCAATGGGGAAAGCGTGCCGGAGGTCCTGTTGTCCGGAAACCACAGTGCCATCGCAAAATGGCGGTTGGAATATTCACTGGTAAAAACTGTGTTGAAAAGACCCGACTTGCTAAGGGACAGGTCCCTGGAACAATCCGAACTGGACATCTTGCACAAATGGCAGAAAGAGATTGAATCCATCATCCACTCTAAATCTTAACATCGCCCTGATACATTATCCGGTCACCAATAAGAATGGCGAGGTGATCGCTTCGGCGGTTACCAACCTCGACCTGCACGACATGGCCCGGTCCGCCCGGACCTATGGTGTCAAGGGCTTCTATGTCGTCACGCCGCTTGAGGATCAACAAGCGTTGGCGGGCAAGCTGGTCGACCACTGGGTCAGCGGCGGCGGGGCCCGTTATAATCCCAAACGCCGCGAGGCCATGCAGCTTGTTCACATCCGGGACAATCTCGAACAGGTGGTGGCCGAAATCGAAAAGGCCGCCGGCCGGCCACCCCGGACCATTGTTACCTGTGCACGGCCCCAAAAAGGGAGCGTCACTTACAGGAAGTTGCATCAGATGCTCAGCGATGGAGCTCCCGGGCTGCTGCTCTTCGGTACTGCCTGGGGGTTGGCGCCGGACTGCATGACCGCGGCCGACATTATCCTCGATCCTGTTCGGGGAACGGACGCGTACAACCATTTGTCGGTACGCAGTGCCACGGCCATTATTTTGGATCGATTGTGCGGTAATTTTGAATGATACGGCATTTTTTTCTTGTAATCTAATTGTATATCCAATATGTGATACCAGTTTAAACTACTGAAAAATTTGCCCCGCAAGCAGTATGAGGGGGTTAAGTTATTTAAAATAAAAGAAGTTTTTGCTATACGGGGGTATCATGGACAAGGTTAAACAGATCGAAAGAGAGATGATGCGGATGGACCTGCCGCAGTTTGCGCCGGGTGATACCGTTAAAGTACATGTTAAAATCCGGGAAGGTGAAAAGGAACGTATCCAGGCCTTTCAGGGCGTCTGCATCAGCAAACGCAAAGGCACCACCAACGCCTCCTTCACGGTTCGCAAAGTTTCGTATGGTGTCGGGGTTGAAAAGATTTTTCCCCTGCACTCACCAATCATCGACCGGATCGAAGTGATCACCCACGGGCGGGTACGCCGGTCCAAAATCTACTATCTCCGGAAACTGCGCGGCAAGGCAGCTAGAATTCGCGAACGTCGCTTCGTGTAAAAGTCCCAATCCATTATTTGGGATGACTTTTTTGAAAGATGACTTCTGGATATTCGAAAATGAGGCCCGCTCACAGGGCTTCACCCAAATTGCCGGTATAGACGAGGCCGGCCGGGGTCCCCTGGCCGGCCCCGTTGTTTCCGGGGCCGTCATTCTGCCTGCTGGATTTGATGCTCCCGGGATCAATGATTCCAAAAAGCTGACGCCCCGCAAGCGAGATAAACTCTACGACCAGATCCGGGCAGGTGCCATTGCGGTTGGTGTCGGCATCGTCGATAATTTCCAGATCGATGAAATCAACATCCTCCAGGCCGCGCTGCTTTCCATGGCGCAAGCCGCCGGCGGGCTCAGCCCGGCTCCTGATTTTCTCCTTATTGACGGCGCGTTTACCACGCCGGCCAAAATCAAACAGAAGGCCATTCCCAAGGGCGATGCCTTGAGCATCTCAATTGCCGCGGCCTCGATCATTGCCAAGGTGACCCGGGACCGGATCATGGCCAACTATCATGACCGCTACCCGGAATACGGGTTCAACCGTCACAAGGGATATCCCACCAAGGCCCATAAAGAAGCCATTGCCCGCCACGGCATTACACCTATACATCGGTTGACTTTCAAGGGTGTGAAAGAGTACGTTTAGGGTCCAAGGGGTCGAGTGAAAACCTTTTTAAACTTCGAATAGTGAAGATCACACATCCAACTTTGAATAAATGCTGACGCCCAAACTGATTATAAAACCATAGATTGGCCGTCGCCGGCGACCACAGCTTTTATTTAGATGTTCAGTGCTCAAGGGTTTTTGTTTTTCCAATTGAACCCTTTTAATGCCTATGCCCACTAAAGCCCAAAAATTTGGGAAGAAAAGTGAATCTTTAGCTGCCAATTACTTGAAGTTGAGCGGTTACCGGATCCTGGAGCGCAATTACCGCAATCAGATCGGCGAGATCGACATCATTGCCAAGGAGGGGCCGGTACTGGTGTTTGTGGAAGTCAAGGCGCGCCATTCCAGGCGCTACGGTAGCCCCAAACAGGCACTGACTCCGGCCAAGCAGGCCAAGATTTCAAGAACGGCCATGGTCTACTTGAAAGCATGCGGGCAGCTCCGGGCCAAGGCGCGCTTCGACGTGGTGGCGATCGATGCCCGATACAGCCCGCCGGATATTGAAGTGGTGAAAAATGCCTTCGAACTTGTTAGCCGTTAAGAGTGGGGCGACTGCCGTAGGCGGCACGCTCTACATTGTGGCCACGCCGATTGGCAATCTGGATGATATCACCCTGCGCGCATTAGAGATCCTGCGGACCGTCGATGTCGTCGCCGCCGAGGATACCCGTCAAACCGGTATCCTGCTCAAGGCGCACGGTATTCCGACGCGCCTCATGTCTTACCATGAACACAATGAAAGGCAGCGCGCCGGGCAATTGATCGAAAAATTGAAGGCCGGACGCGCGGTGGCCGTCGTGTCCGATGCGGGTACGCCCACCATTTCCGATCCCGGGTATCGTCTGGTAAGCGCCGCGGCGGCTGCGGGCATCGACGTGGTCCCCCTGCCGGGGGTTTCCGCTGCCACGGCCGCTTTGAGCGTCTCCGGGCTACCCACCGACACCTTCACCTTTATCGGATTTCCAGAGAAGAAGGCCGGGAAAAGGATCAAGCAGCTTACTGATTTTGCCGACCGACGGGAAACCCTAATCTTTTATGAATCGCCCAGGCGGGTCGTCGGATTGCTGGAAGCCGTTTTGGAATGCATGGGAGATCGGCCCGTGGTACTGGCAAGGGAAATGACAAAGCAGTTTGAAGAGTTTATCCGGGGTCCGGTGTCGCAGGTAATTTCTCAACTGGATGCACGCTCCGGGGTCAAGGGCGAGTGTACTTTGCTGGTCTCCGGAAATCCTGGGGAAGAACCGGTGCCCCCGGAAAAAATCACGGCGGAAATTGCCAGGCTGCTGGCATCCGGGGAAGCGGGCACCGCGGAAGTTTCAAAACAGGTCGCCCACACGTTCAAGATTTCTAAAAAAGAAGCCTACGCACTGGTACTGGCGCAGAAGGGTTAGTACTGATAGAAACTTTCCACCTCAGGGGTAAGGTCGGGGAGAACTAATTTTCTTTATTGCAGTGATATCAAGTGTAACGCTGGGCTTCATGGGCGGCGTGGTCCTTGCCGCCTCTTGAACGCCATGTTTAGGCAATATTTTTTGTTGGATGTCCCAGGGCATCGTTTTGACCTCAGAATAAATTATCAAACAGGTTGCCGACGTATATATGGGACCGGGTTAGGTTGTAATGCCTTGTTGCGATTTTGTAATTTTTAAATTCACTCCCGACAAGCCTAGCTTGAACGCGCCCGATATCAATACTTGCAGCTGTCGTGCAGCTTTCTCAGGACTTAGGCCAGCCTGACGGATATTGGATATGCAGTTTCTTTGTGCGTCTGTGCAGCCGATTCGCGGTGCATAGGTCAGATATATCCCCATGCTATCCGCTGCACTGAGGCCCGGTCGTTCGCCGATAAGGATGACGCTCAGGCGTGCATTGAGAATTTCACCAATCTCATCGGCTATAGCCACGCGGGCTTGGGAGGCGATAACAAGGGGGGCCCACCGCCAGCCTTGGGCGGCTGAATGTTTTTTAAAACTGTCGATAAATGCAACGGCATTACTGTGAATGGCTCTAGTCGACAAGCCGTCGGCGATTACTATAGCCAGGTCATACTCCTTATTGTCCGGCGATCGATGAGATTTTAAACGCTGCCTTGAGGGTCCATCCAATTGCCGCCCAAGATCCGGTCGCTGCAAAAAAGTCGTTCGGTCCGGGGCAGCGCTATGCACGCCGATGGATGGAATTTGGCGGTCATCGAGTTGGCTTGCAATGGCCGCGGAATCAAAGGGCAGGTGTACGGCATCGCGGGCCTGGGCGTGGTCCAAATCAAAAGCCAGCATATCATGGGTAGAGATACTCGAGCCCGCTCGCGCCAGGCCGACACGCGCCGGCGTTAATTTTTTGAACGGTGATAGATCATAATGGGGCTCTAATTTTCGAGTCATTGATCAATCTCCTGCAAATATGCAAGCATCGGTGTGGCCCGGTTCTCCAGTACGAGTCGGCCCTGATCATCGCACAGCCCCATTTTTTTAAGCCAGCGTTCAAATTCCGGTGCGCAGCTTAACCCCAGCACCTGCCGCAGGTAATTGGCATCATGAAACGAGGTGCTCTGGTAGTTTAGCATCACATCATCGGCACCCGGGACCCCCATGATAAAATTCACCCCCGCAGCGCCGAGCAAGGTCAGCAAATTGTCCATGTCGTTTTGATCTGCCTCGGCATGGTTGGTGTAGCAAACATCACACCCCATGGGCAGGCCCAACAGTTTGCCGCAAAAATGATCTTCCAAACCGGCGCGGATGATTTGCTTGCCGTCATAGAGATATTCCGGCCCGATAAAGCCGACCACGGTATTGACCAGTAGTGGCTCATACCGGCTGGCCACCGCGTAGGCCCGCGCCTCTAAAGTCTGTTGGTCGACCTCGCTATGGGCATTGGCGGAAAGCGCACTTCCCTGACCCGTTTCGAAGTACATCACATTGTTGCCCACCGTTCCCCTTTGCAGCGCAAGGGCGGCCTCCTTGGCCTCCTGCAGCAAATCCAGGGTGATGCCAAAACTGTCATTGGCTTTTTCGGTACCGGCAATGGATTGAAAAACGAGATCAACGGGACCCTTGCGCTCCATAATTTCCATGGTGTTGGTGATGTGGGTAAGGATGCAGGATTGCACCGGCATCTCATACCGTTGACGCATATCATCCAGCAGGTGCAGCAGGCGCGCCGCAGCTTCCACATCATCGGCCACTGGATTAATACCGATAACGGCATCACCCACACCGTTTAGCAATCCGTCCAGAATGGCGGCCGCGATGCCCTTGGGATCGTCGGTGGGATGGTTGGGTTGCAGGCGGGTGGACAGCTGTCCTTTTAATCCGATGGTGGTTCTGAACCGAGTAATATTTTCCGCCTTGGCGGCAACCAGAATTAAGTCCTGATTGCGCATCAGCTTAGAAACGGCCGCAGCCATCTCCGGAGTAATGCCGGTGGCCACCGCCCTTAGTTGTTCAGCACCGGTTTCATAGGCTAACAGCCAGTTACGAAAATCTCCCACGGTCATGCTGGAAATCGGTGCAAACGCAGCTTCGTCATGATGATCCAGAATCAAACGGGTAACCGTATCATCCTCATAGGGTATGAGGGCTTCGTTTAAAAAGACCGTCAAGGGCAAATCCGCCAGCACGAACTTTGCAGCAATGCGCTCTTCTTCCGTGGCCGCAGCAATCCCTGCCAGAGCATCACCGGATTTCATCGGGCTGGCCTTGGCCATTAAATCCTTCAAATCATTGAAGTGATAGTTGCAAGATCCAATAGTATGTCGATATGGTTGCATTACTTAGTTAAGATGATTCTATCCAGAGGTAAAAAGAAACAATAAAGCATCTATATAATATGTCGCTGAGCCGCCTTTTTGTAATTCGTCTGCCCATAAGCTTTCATCTTAATTTGGTCCGCATGGCGACAAAGCTGAGCAGCGCCGACCCATGTATTTTACCTCAACCAGTCACTCCCGAGAAACCCGCCATTTTCCCGGCGTCTGCTCAAGACTTTTGTTAGGCGGTAATCTATCTTTTGAACCGTTTCACGTTCTAATACGAAAGGATTATTTGGATGTTGTTGTCTCCGAAGTCACGATCAATGGTTGCTTCAGCACGCCGGCTATCCACCCAGTGAATGGAGACGACGAGCTCGTGGTGCCCAATTGGTGCGGTAATATCTCTTTGAGCAAGTGGATCACCGGATTCAGCGTCACGGATCTCAAAAGGGTAAGTCCATTTTTCTTTCTTTGATATCAAAATCGCCACAGCGGCTTCATCGGGCCCAACCGCCTTGGCCACAATGGTCCCCGGATTCGGCCAGATGGGTTCGAAACCGCTATTGAAACAGCCAAGTAGAATGAATGCGAGCGCTGTGGCCGTTGTCATTGCTGTACAAAACCGCATATCTTACAGCCTAACGTTCCAGCTAACCGACCACGCGAGCCTCGCGGCTGTTTTGAACAGCCGGTTGTTATGTTGAATCATTTTCAAATGGTGTAAAATTTAGGCCATATCCATATGGTTTGTCTTTTGGTGGCCTTTCTGGCTCAGTTTCGTAAATTTGTATGTTTCCTGTTATTTCATAACCCAATTCATTTCCGAGCGATTGTATAATTTCAATAGATTGGGCTGAGTCTCGCGCCCAGGTTCTCAAGGTAATGATAGCCGGACCAGTGGGACACTGTAAGCTATTATTTAACTTTACAACGACACCCTCGGCTATTGCGGTAAAATGTTGATACGGCGTTTTAATTTTTCCGTATCGAAGCTTTAGCTTCCAATCTTTGTCATTTTCCATATTGGACTTTTAAAATAGTGCTTCTGAATCCAGCGGCTGGCTAATCATCCTTTCCGCCTCAGTGCCGTTGCACTTTTCCATGCCTGCTGAAGTGATTTGCTAGCCTTTATTTTCAATTATGCGGTTCTCTAAAAAACTCCAGTAGTGCCGATCTGTGACCGTATCTGTCACAGACGGCGGTTATAATGGCCTCATAACCTTAAAAAGGAGGCCGCTATGACAACATTTACGATC
>Ga0136654_1000043_pt1 | contig 43761 bp, 36 predicted proteins | sample InaspJWI70metaG_FD_94865 | JGI IMG/M metagenome (GOLD analysis project Ga0136654, IMG submission 94865) | Marine gutless worms symbiont microbial communities from Oahu, Hawaii - Inanidrilus sp. 1 OAHU.JWI-70 metaG (version 2) | ecosystem: Host-associated > Annelida > Digestive system >... | reverse complement strand
CTTCCTCTGTTAGCATGGGTCGCCCTCCAAATAAGACGGCCCGATTTAAACAAAGGTGGGTCAATAATTTTGGTGGGTCAATAATTTTGTCCGGAATGGGTCATTTTCCTATGTCCGATGACAATTGCGGGCCTAGATAGTAAGATCTTTGATATCCTGCAACACTTCCGCGCCGGTCAGATTTTCGTTCCCGGCCGGTGTGCCGGCGGTGGTGACGTAAACGATTCGCATATCGTTGCGCCGGACCAGAATGTCGAAACCCCTGGCGATGGCCAATGCGAAGTTATCAAAGGCGCCGGCAACAGGTCCGGTCTCGGCATCACCTGCGCACAAACCCGCCGTGCTCGATTCCGTGTCCAGGATGCTGCGGGGTGATCGGGACACAATACTCATTTTCGATTAGACATTTGGTAAATCAGTATTGTGTCCCTGGATTCAATTTGGTAAATCAGTATTGTGTCCTTGGTAAATCAGTATTGTGTCCCTGGATTCAAATTGGGTTTGGTGGGCCCGGCTGGACTCGAACCAGCGACCAATGGATTCACATTCTCTACTGCTTTCGCAATAGTGCGGACTATATCATCACCCGCATGGGGTGTCGGACGCTGGTGGCGTTTTACATGACAAGATCGTGTCAAACCGCCTAGTCTCTGAACCTTCCTGATACGCTTAACAGGCTTGGCTGCTGATTGGCCTATCCCCGCGGGACTTAGCTTTCCAGCAATTCATCCGATTTTTCCATATAACATTGCTGCTACAGGTCACACTTACGCATGAGTCCACTGCTCTAACCAACTGAGCTACAGGCCCAAATAAGCGGCGTATTCTAGCACCATGAAATAATGCCGTCTCCTGAATTTAACCTCGGTTTGAATTAGTGTATTATTCGGATTAATCAAAATTTCATAAGCTGCAAATGAAATGTATTGTATGCAGTAACCGACTCCAAGGTCGGCAACGTAAATTCTGCTCGCGTGAATGCAAGAATAAGTTGGGAAATTTAAGTTATCAGAGTTATCAAGCGCAGCAGAGGCGGGGCCGGCAAAGGAAGCTGGACCTGGTGAAAATGTACCAGGGTTGCTGCGAGAAATGTGGCTACGACAGAAATTATGCTGCTCTGGAGTTCCATCATCTCGATTCAGCAACAAAAACATTCCAACTGGATCTTCGTTCGCTGTCCAATCGCAAATGGGCGGTAATTTTGGAAGAGGCTAGGAAATGCATTTTGCTTTGCTCGAACTGTCACGCGGAGCTGCATAATCCTGCCTGTTGGATGAAGTAATTTTGCGATGCCCTTGCGGATAGACAGGAATATTCTTAGTGAGAAGAGTATGCCTTGCTGCACTGGCAAACATGCAATATGAAGATCCGCGCTTACGCGGCGGTCCGGCGTATCGGGATAAAGCGTAACAGCACGGAAACGACGACCGCTCCGGGCCGATATCTCGTGGATGCCTATCGTGTGCTCGCAAACAGGCGCACGCAGTAAACCGGGGGCAGGTGGGTGGATAAGGTCTGCCAGCTGTCGCCCAGATCCTCGCTGACCCAGGCCGACCCGGTGGTGCTGCCCATGGCGAGGCACTCCGCGCCCGGGGCGACGTCGAGGGCGTGGCGGAAGACGATGTCGTAGGCATGCTTGGACGGCAGTCCGCGATCGAGCAGTTCCCAGCTCCGCCCGCGGTCGCGGGTGCGCGTCACCACCAGCTTGCCGGCCACCGGGATGCGTTCCTCGTCCTTGGCCGCCGGTACGCGCCAGGCGGTGTCGGGATCGTCGGGGTGCACCGCCACCGAAAAACCGAAGGCCGAGGGCGGCATCTCGCCCAGTTCGCGCCAGCTCGCCGAATTGTCCTCGGACAGGAACACACCGTTGTGATGCTGGCACCACAGCACCTCCGGCGCGGCGCGGCATTGCACCACGCGGTGGGGGTCCTGGGTGTTCGGTTCGTTGGCGACCTCCGGCGGCATGTAGTCGGCGCGCATGCCGTCGGCGCGGCAGGCCCAGCTCGCGCCGGCATCCTCGCTGACCCAGACGCCGCCGCAGGAGATCGCGAGCGTGACCCGGTCCGGTTGGTCGGGGTGGATCGCGATCGAATGGATGCCCGGCAGGTCGGCGCCGCCGCCGAACCATTCTTTGCGCATCGGATTGTTCCACAGTGACTCGACGATTTCCCAGCTGTCGCCGTGGTCGCGCGAGCGGAACAGTCCGCCCGGCATGGTGCCGCACCAGAGTTCGCCGTCGCGCCCCGGCGGGCCCGCTTCCAGCGACCAGATCAACTTGGTGTCCCAGGGGATTTCGCTGTGCCGCATCGGGTCGAGGTCGGATACACCTTCGGGCTTTTCCGGGTAGGTCGGCGCGGCTATTTCCTGCCAGCCCCGGCCGCCGTTTTCGCTGCGTTGCAGTTTGACGCCGAAGTGCCCGTGATCGAGCGCCGCATAGGCGTAGCCCGAGCGCGCGTCCACCAGCAGCATGGATACCGGTACGCCGAGAAAAGCGCTGTCGTCGATCGCCCAGCCGGCACCGTTGCGCCGCGCGATGAAAAGTCCCTTGCGGGTGCCGATCCAGATTTCTGCATTCATGGTTATCCTCCTGACAGGGCTTGAAAGACGAACAGTTCGGCGTCGGATTCGACCGGGTCGCTCAGTCGCCGGCGGTCGCGAATCGACAACCCGTTGACCAGCACCAGCATGTGGTGGCGCACCGCGCCCTGGTTGTCGAGCACGTAGCCGCGCACGCCGGGATAGCGATCGAAATAGCGATCCAGCGCCTCGCCCACGGTGGTGCCGGCGACCTCGAGATCGGGGGCGCTGACGTGCCGCTGGATGTTGCCGGTGAAACGTATCGTGGCCATGCGTGGCTCCGTGCCGTTGATTGATTTTCGTCGACTGGCTCACGGCGCCGGTTCGGGCGCGCCGGGCGGGTGTCGAGTTACCTATTATTCTCGTTTTCGACCTTGGATTTCAAGCCGGGCTTGCGTCGGGGTTTGCGGGGGAATGGTGCTTGGTCGATTGAGCGGCGTCTCGATTACGCGAGATTCGTTATGCGAGAGTTCGTGATTTGGGCATGGTTCGGGTGGAATAAGATCTCGCTTGTGCGGGGGTGACTCAAAATACGGGGGTGACTCAATAAAACAGGGACGACTCAAAAATAGGGGTGACGGGCGCGCAGGGATTTCGTCAGACGATGCGAGATCCCCGCTTTCGCGGGGATAACGGTGAAAGCGGGGATGACATCGAGATTTTAGTCGGCGTCGATGAAGCTGCGCAGTTGTTCGGAGCGCGACGGGTGGCGCAGTTTGCGCAGGGCCTTGGCTTCGATTTGGCGGATGCGTTCGCGGGTGACGTCGAATTGCTTGCCGACTTCTTCCAGCGTGTGGTCGGTGTTCATGTCGATGCCGAAGCGCATGCGCAGCACCTTGGCTTCGCGCGGCGTCAGGCTCGACAGGATTTCGCGGGTCGATTCCGACAGTCCGGCGTTGGTCGCGGTGTCGGCCGGTAGCAGCACGTTGGTATCCTCGATGAAGTCGCCCAGGTTCGAATCCTCGTCGTCGCCGATCGGGGTCGCCATCGAAATCGGTTCCTTGGAGATCTTGAGCACCTTGCGCACCTTGTCTTCCGGCAGGTCCATGCGCTCGGCCAGCTCTTCCGGCTGCGGATCGCGCCCCAGCTCCTGCAGCATCTGGCGCGAGATACGGTTCAACTTGTTGATGGTTTCGATCATGTGCACCGGAATCCGGATGGTGCGCGCCTGATCCGCGATCGAGCGCGTGATCGCCTGGCGAATCCACCAGGTGGCGTAGGTCGAGAACTTGTAGCCGCGGCGGTATTCGAACTTGTCGACCGCCTTCATCAGGCCGATGTTGCCTTCCTGGATCAGGTCGAGGAATTGCAGCCCGCGGTTGGTGTATTTCTTCGCGATCGAGATCACGAGGCGCAGGTTGGCTTCGATCATTTCCTTCTTGGCGCGGCGCGCCTTGGCTTCGCCGATCGACATCTTGCGGTTGATTTCCTTGATGTCGTGGATCGACAGATGCGAATCCTGCTCGATCTTTTTCAGGCGCTTCTGGTAGCGCAGAATTTCTTCCTTGCAGCCTTCCAGCGCCTTGACGTATTTCTCGCCCGACTTGAGGTGGTTGTTGACCCAATTAAGGTTGGTTTCGTTGGCCTTGAAGGTGTCGATAAAGGTCTTGCGCGGCATATGCGCCTGCTTCACGCAGAGGTCGAGGATGGTGCGCTCGTTGCTGCGGATGCGGTTGATGATGTCTTTCAGATTTACGCTCAGGCGGTCGATGAACAGCGGCAGCAGCTTGATTTCCATCAATTCCTTGACCGCGCGGTTCATGTTGCGCTCGTAACCCTTTTCGTCCTTCTTCGGGATGCAGTTCATCGCGCGGTTGAAGGCGCGTTCGATCGTGGTGAAGCGCTTGGCGGCTTCCTCGGGATCGGGGCCGCTGTCGTCGACGTCGGCGTCATCGTCGTCGTCGCTGACTTGCGCGGCGGCCGGCAGCGGAATCGAATTCGGGTCTTCCTCGGGATCCACGAAACCGACCATCAGGTCGCTGAGCTTGGCTTCTTCCTCGGCCACCTCGCTATAACGCTCGATGATGAGGCGCATGGTGTCGGGGTAGCGCGCGAGCGAACTCATCGCCTGATTCAGGCCGTTTTCGATGCGGCGCGCAATCTTGATCTCGCCTTCGCGGGTCAGCAGCTCGACGGTGCCCATTTCGCGCATGTACATGCGCACCGGGTCGGTGGTACGGCCGAACTCGCTGTCGAGCGAGGCCAGCGCGGCGGCGGCTTCCTCGGCGGCGTCCTCATCCGGCTCGGTTTCGGTATCGCTGAGGATATCGGTCGCCTCGGTGGGCGCCGATTCATGGACCTTGATCCCCATGTCGTTGATCATGCGGATAATGTCTTCGATCTGTTCCGGCTCGACGATTCCTTCAGGCAGGTGGTCGTTGACCTCGGTATAGGTCAAAAAGCCCTGTTCCTTGCCTTTGGCAATAAGTTCTTTTAGCCGGGATTGCTGGTCTTGATCCATGATGCCTCGTAGTGGTTGCTGGTCTTGATCCATGATGCCTCGTAGTGGTGAGTGTTGCAGAGTAACAGTACAGTATATAAGACTATTTGGGGTTTTTCCAAGATAAGTGTTTGCTTATGTTTGGTTGGTGAACAATTTTCTGTGCTCCCGTTTTTCCGCTTCCGAGAGGCCTTCACCCGCTTGTAGCTTGCTTATCAGCTGCTGACGGCGGTGCACAATATACTGTTTTTGCAAGTTTTGTAAACTGTCGGCAAACATCCGTTCCAGGCTCTCGTCATTCTCCACCGGGGGCTCCATCATGGCGAGTTTGTAGAGATGTTTTTCGTGCTCGTCGCCGCGAAAGCGGTCGAGCAGGTTCTGGGTGCTAATTGCGGGCTCGTCGTGGATGCGGTCGAGAATCTTGAGCAGCAGGTCGATGCCGGGGATGTCGCTCTCCGCGAGTTCGTGAAGCGCGCCGCTGCCGTTGGCCAGTGCGGGCTTTTTCAACAACAGGTTGATCGCCAGCCGGGTCGGGGTCCAGTGCTGTTCGGGTAAGCGGTTGCGGGCTGGTGGTTCGGGCTTGTCGGCGCCGAGCAGGCGTAACATGCGGCCGTCTATCTTTTGCCCCAGCCGCTGCTCGACCTCGGCCAGGATCTGGTCCTTCAAGCTTTGCAACGGAATCTGGCCGAAGTAGGGCCGCAGGCGATCGAGGAATTGCGCGCGGCCTTCCAGGGTGTTGATATTGCACTCGGCCATCAGGTTGTGAAACAGGTACTGGGTCAGCGTGGAAGCCTGTTCGACCTGCGCTTGGAACGCGCTCTGGCCGAATTCGCCGATATAGCTGTCCGGGTCCTGGCCTTCCGGCAGGAACAGGAAACGCGCCAGCCGGCCTTCCTTCAACGATGGCAGGCATTGCTCGAGCGAGCGCCAGGCGGCTTTTTTGCCGGCGGCGTCGCCGTCGAAGCAAAACACCAGGTTTTTACAGACGCGGAATAGCGACTCGATCTGACGGTTGTTGATCGCGGTGCCGAGCGTCGCCACCGCGGTTTCGACCCCGTGTTGGGCGAGCGCCACGACATCCATGTAACCCTCGGTTATATAAATCTGCTCGATATTGGCGACCGCCTGTTTTAATTCATACAGGCCGTAGATTTCGTCGCTCTTGTGAAATAGCGGCGACTCCGGCGAATTCAGGTATTTCGGGTTGTCGTCGGGGTTGATCACGCGCCCGCCGAAGGCGATGCAGCGCCCGCGCCGGTCGCGGATCGGGAACATCAGGCGGTGGCGAAAGCGGTCGTACTGCTTGCCGTCGTCTTTTTTGATCAGCATGCCGCTCTCCACCAGCAGTTTTTCGTCGCCGCTGAGATTGCTCCAGCCCGACGGCGCGTAGCCGATGCCGAAGGCCTTTGCCGTCCGGCCGCTAATGCCGCGGTTTTTGAGATAGTCGATAGCTGCCGCGGAATCTTTCAGCTGCGCCCGATAGAAATCCGAGCAGCATTGCATGACCTGGAACATCGGTTCGAGCGTCTGCTGCGCCGGTTTGGCGGGCGCGCTACCCTGTTCGTAGGGCACCTCCATGCCCAGCGAAGCGGCTAGCGACTCGATCGCCTCGACGAACTCCATGTGGTCGTAATCCATCAGGAATCCAACCGCGTTGCCGGATTTCTGGCAGCCGAAGCAATGGTAAAACTGTTTGCCCGGGCTGACCGAGAAAGAGGGGGTTTTTTCGCCGTGGAACGGGCAGCAGGCCCAGTACTCGCGGCCTTTCTTTTTCAGCGGCAGGCGGCTGTCGATGACTTCGACGATATCGACCCGGTTCAATAGGTCGTCGATGAAATTGCGCGGGATGCGGCCAGCCATGAATTCGCGTGCGGTGTCCGGTGGTCAGGGGGTGGCTATTCTCGCACGATTCCGCGGGCGGCACTATCGCGGCGCCGCCGCTCGGCGAACCGGTTACCACTGTTTCCCAATTCGCGTTCGGTGCGATTATTAAGGTTCGATGCGCTAACGCGGCAGTTCGGTTTGGCCCATCAGGAAGCGGTCCACCGAGCGGGCCGCCTGGCGGCCTTCGCGGATGGCCCACACCACCAGTGATTGTCCGCGGCGCGCGTCGCCGCAGGCGAACACTTTATCGTTCGAGCTGCGGTAGTCGGCTTCGCTGGCCGCAACGTTGCCGCGATGATCGAGTTCGACCCCGAGTTGCTCCAGCAAGCCTTCGTGCACCGGGTGCACGAATCCCATCGCCAGCAGAATCAAGTCCGCCTCGATGGTGAATTCGCTGCCTTCGATTTCGGACATGCGGGATTGGCCGTTATCGTCCTGTTTCCATTCCAGCCGTACCAGCTCGAGGCCGGTAACGACGCCGTTTTTGCTCCTGACCGAGCGCGTGGCAACCGACCAGTCCCGCTCACAGCCCTCGTGGTGCGAAGTCGAGGTGCGCAGCTTGAGCGGCCAGTCGGGCCAGGTCAGCAGTTTATCCTCGCGCTCCGGCGGGCGTGGCATGATTTCGAGCTGGGTGACGCTGCTGGCGCCCTGGCGGTTGGAAGTGCCGACGCAATCGGCGCCGGTATCGCCGCCGCCGATGACGATGACGTTTTTACCGGTCGCGAGGATTTCGTCGTTGACGAAAGCTTCGCCGCTGACGCGCCGGTTTTGCTGGACCAGAAAATCCATCGCGAAATGCACACCAGCGGCTTCGCGTCCGGGAATCTCAAGGTCGCGCGGCCGTTCCGAGCCGCAGGCGAGCACGATCGCGTCGGAGTCGCGCAGCAGCTTGTCCACCGGCACGTTGCCGCCGATATGGCTGTTGGGGCGGAAACGAACGCCTTCCGCCTGCATTTGCGCGATGCGGCGGTCGATCTTGTCGGTCTCCATCTTGAAGTCGGGAATCCCGTAGCGCAGCAAGCCCCCCATGCGGCGATTCTTTTCGAACACGGCGACCCGGTGGCCGGTGCGCGCCAGCTGCTGGGCACAGGCGAGGCCCGCCGGGCCGGAGCCGATGACGGCGACCAGTTTACCGCTCCTGCGCACCGGAACCTGCGGTTCGATCCAGCCTTCCTGCCAGCCGCGATCGACGATCGCGCATTCGATGGTCTTGATCGTCACCGGCTCGTCGTCGAGGTTCAGCGTGCAAGACTCTTCGCAGGGCGCCGGGCACAACCGCCCGGTGAACTCCGGAAAATTATTGGTCGAGTGCAGCACTTCGAGCGCCTCGCGCCATTGGTTCTTGTAGACCAGGTCGTTCCATTCGGGAATGATGTTGTTGACCGGGCAGCCGTTGTGGCAAAACGGGATGCCGCAATCCATGCAGCGCGCCGCCTGGTCGCGCGTGGCTTCGTCGCCCAGCGGGATAACGAATTCGTGGTAGTGTTTGACGCGCTCGTCGACCGCGTCGTAGCCGCGGTCGCGACGGCGGATCTCGATGAATCCTGTAGCCTTACCCATGGTTAAACCTCATCGTTGTCTCCGCACTATGCTCAGGCGCCGATGGCGACGCTGATGCCCGCTTCCGCACGCTCTTGGTCCTGCATTTTCTGCAAGGCCTTGCGGTATTCGACCGGCATGACCTTGACGAAGCGGCCGCGGTAGTCGTCCCAGTGGTCGAGGATTGCGGCCGCCTTGGCGCTGCCGGTATGATGCCGGTGCATTTCGATCAGCGTTTTCAGCCGAGTCTCGTCGTAGCGCGACAGGTCATGCATGACGTCGACCAGCCCGTGTCCCTCGAGGTCGCCGCCCTGATGATCCATCTGCTCCAGCGCATCGTCTTCGTCGGTGACTGGTTCGAGTTCGACCATCGCGAGGTTGCAGCGTTTTTCGAACATGCCGTCATCGTCGAGGACATAGGCGACGCCGCCGCTCATGCCGGCGGCGAAATTACGCCCGGTATGCCCGAGCACCACGACGCAACCCCCGGTCATGTATTCGCAGCCGTGATCGCCGACGCCTTCGACCACCGCGGTCGCGCCGGAGTTGCGTACGCAGAAACGTTCACCGGCGACGCCGGAGAAGAACACTTCGCCGGATATTGCGCCGTAGAGCACCGTATTGCCGACGATGATGTTGTCGTCCGCCGCGAGCCGCGATTCGGCCGGCGGGTAGACGACAATGCGCCCGCCGGAAAGCCCTTTGCCGGTGTAGTCGTTGGCTTCGCCGGCGAGTTCCAAGGTGACGCCGGCGGCGATAAATGCACCGAAGCTCTGCCCGCCGTTACCCTTGGCCTTGACGTGGATGCTGTTGTCCGGCAGCCCGGCGTGGCCGTAACGGCGCGCGACTTCACCGGACAGCATCGAGCCGACGGTGCGGTTGACGTTGGTGACGACGATATCGTCGAGTAGGACCGGCTGGTCGTCGTCGAGCGCCGCGGACGCGGCTGCGATGAGCCGGTGATCGAGTGCCTGGTCGAGGCCGTGATCCTGCTCCTCGCAATTATAAATCGCCACGCTATCCGCGGCTTGCGGCACGCTGAAGATAGCGCTGAAATCGAGGCCGTTCGCCTTCCAGTGCTCGACTGCCTGGCTGACGTCCAGCCGATCGGCATGACCGATCATTTCGCGGTAGCTGCGGTAGCCGAGTTTGGCCATCCACTCGCGTACTTCCTCGGCCACGAACATGAAGAAATTCACCAAGTCTTCGGGCTTCGCGGTAAAACGCTTGCGCAACTCCGGATCCTGGGTCGCGACCCCGACCGGGCAGGTGTTGAGATGGCATTTGCGCATCATGATGCAGCCCTCGGCGATCAGCGCGATGGTGCCGAAACCGATTTCATCGGCGCCCAGCAGCGCCGCCACGACAATGTCGCGGCCGGTGCGCATGCCGCCGTCGGCCTGCACCGCGATGCGTCCGCGCAAATCGTTCAGCACCAGCGTTTGGTGGGTTTCTGCCAGCCCGATTTCCCATTCCGAGCCCGCGTTCATGGTCGATGTCAACGGGCTGGCGCCGGTGCCGCCTTCGGAACCCGAAATCAGCACGTGATCGGCATGCGCCTTGGAAACCCCGGCCGCGACGGTACCGACACCGATCTCGGAAACCAGTTTAACGCTGATGCGGGCTTGCGGATTGACGTTTTTCAAATCGTGTATCAGTTGTGCCAGATCCTCGATCGAATAAATATCGTGGTGCGGCGGCGGCGAAATCAGCCCGACGCCGGGGGTCGAATGCCGCACGCGGCCGATCCACTCGTTGACCTTGTGTCCCGGCAGCTGACCGCCTTCGCCGGGCTTGGCGCCCTGGGCCATCTTGATTTGGATGTCGTCGGCGTTGACCAGGTATTCGGCGGTGACGCCGAAGCGCCCCGAGGCGATTTGCTTGACCCGCGAGCGCATCGAATCGCCGTTCGGCAAGGTGGCGAAGCGCTCCGCTTCCTCGCCGCCTTCGCCGGTATTGGAACGTCCGCCGAGGCGGTTCATCGCGATTGCGAGCGTGGTGTGCGCTTCCCAGGAGATCGAGCCGAAAGACATGGCCCCGGTGGCGAAGCGTTTGACGATTTCGCTGGCCGGCTCGACTTCGGCTAGCGGCACGGGATCGCGGTCGTACTTGAACTCGAACAGGCCGCGCAGGTTTTTCACCCGGTCGCCGGGGCGGTTCATCAGTTCGCTGTATTCCTTGTACTGTTCGTAGTCGCCGGCGCGCACCGCGTGTTGCAGCAGGGCAATGGCTTGCGGGGTCCAGGCATGCTTTTCGCCACGATACCGATAGGCGAGTTCGCCGCCGATATCGAGCGAATTGCGCATCATCGGTTCGTCGCCGTAGGCCGCCCGATGACGGCGCGTCGTTTCCTCGGCGACCTCGGCCAGCCCGATCCCTTCGACCGCCGTCGCCGTGCCGGTGAAATACTTGTCGACCAGGGCGCTGCCGAGGCCGACCGCGTCGAATATTTGCGCACCGCAGTACGACTGGTAGGTGGAAATACCCATCTTCGACATGACTTTCAAAATGCCCTTGTTAATTGCCTTGATGTAGCGGCTATGCGCTTCGTCGGCATCCGGTTCGTTTTCGAGGTCGGGCAGCATGTGGGTAATACTGTCGAGCGCCAGATAGGGATTGATCGCCTCGGCGCCATAGCCGGCGAGCAGGCAGAAATCGTGCACCCGGCGCGCTTCGCCGGTCTCGACCACGATGCCGACGTCGGTGCGCAGGCCGTGGCGAATCAGGTAGTGGTGCACCGCGCCGGTCGCCAGCAGCGACGGGATCGCGATCGAGCCGGTATCGACGGCCCGGTCCGACAAAATGAGAATGTTGAAACCTCTTTCCTCGACCAGCTCGCCGGCGCGCTTGCACAAGCGCTCGATGGCCGCCTCCATGCCGGCCGCGCCTTCTTTCGCCGGATAGACGATATCGATGGTGTAAGTCTTAAAGGTGCTTTGTTCGAAGTCCTCGATGCGGCGGATCTTCTCCAGATCCACGCTGGAGAGAATCGGTTGATGCACTTCCAGCCGCTTGTGATTGCCGCCGGACTTGAGATCCAGCAAGTTCGGCCGCGGGCCGATCAGCGATACCAGCGACATGACCAATTCCTCGCGGATCGGGTCGATCGGCGGATTGGTCACCTGCGCGAAATTTTGCTTGAAGTAGTCGAACAGGTTCTTGGCCCGGTGCGACAGCACGGCCGGCGGAATATCGCGCCCCATTGCACTGACCGGGTCCTGGCCGGTGACGGCCATCGGCTTGAGGAAGAATTCGATGTCTTCGCGCGTGTATCCGAAGGCTTGCTGGCAATCGAGCAGCGTCGCCGCGTCGGGTACCATCGCCGCGACTTCCGCGGGCACGTCCTCGAGCTTGATCTGGGTTTCGTCCAGCCATTGTTGGTAGGGCTTGGCGCCCGCCAGCTGTTCCTTTATTTCCTCGTCGTCGATGATGCGCCCCTGTTCGAGATCGATGAGAAACATTTTGCCGGGTTGCAGGCGCCACTTTTTGACGATTTTTTCTTCCGGGATATCCAGCACGCCCATTTCCGAGGCCATCACCACGGTGTCGTCGTCGGTGATCAAATAGCGCGCCGGGCGCAAGCCGTTGCGATCGAGTGTGGCGCCGATCTGGCGGCCGTCGGAAAAGGCGACCGCGGCGGGTCCGTCCCAGGGCTCCATAAGCGCGGCGTGGTACTCGTAAAAGGCGCGTCGATTATCGTCCATCAGCGGATTGTCGAGCCAGGCTTCCGGGATCATCAACATGATCGCCTGCGCCAGCGAATAACCGCCGGCGACCAGCAGTTCGAGGCAATTGTCGAAGGTCGCGGAGTCCGAGTTACCGTCGCCGATCAGCGGCCACAGCTTTTCGAGATCTTCGCCGAGCAGGTCGGACTGCATGTTGGCGCGGCGTGCCAGCATCCAGTTGATATTGCCGCGCACCGTGTTGATCTCGCCGTTATGGCACAGATAGCGGAACGGCTGCGCCAACTCCCAGGTGGGAAAGGTATTGGTCGAAAAGCGCTGATGCACGAGGGCAAGCGCCGACTCGACGCGCTCGTCCCGCAGGTCGATAAAATATTTCGATAGATTACCGGCCAGCACCATGCCCTTGTACAATAGGGTGCTGGTCGACATCGAAGCTACGTAGAATTCGTCGTGGGCTTCGGGTTTTAAACCGCGAATTCTGAAGTGAGCGCTCTTGCGAATCACGAACAGCTTGCGCTCGAAGGCGGCGGTATCGGGACAGTTGTCGCCGCGGCCGATGAAGAACTGCCGAATCACCGGTTCCTTCGGTTTGACGCTGAATCCGAGGCAGGAATTGTCGCGCGGTACGTCGCGCCAGCCGAGAACCTGTTGTCCTTCTTCATTGGCAATCAGTTCGAGGGCGAATTCGCATTCCTTCTGGGTCGATTCGTTTTGCGGCATGAATACCATGGCGACTGCGTATTCACCCGGAGCGGGTAGTTCGAATTCGAGAGTTTCCGCTTCCGAACGCATCAGACGATCGGGAATTTGTATCAGGATGCCCGCGCCGTCTCCCGTCAGCGGATCGGCCCCGACCGCGCCGCGATGCGTCAGGTTTTCGAGAATAGTGAGTCCGTCGCGCACGATCTTGTGGCTCTTGCGGTTTTTGATATCGGCGACGAAACCGATGCCGCAGGAATCGTGCTCGTTTCGCGGATCGTACAGACCCTTACCGAATTTGCTGTGTTCTCCGTTCAACATGTCCCACCTTAATGGTAATTCTTTGCGCAGTCTCTCGTTCCGGGCAACCGCGCCATGGCCTCATGGTCGATGGAATCTGCGTCGAGAATGTTTCGGAGGCGCCTTTTTGGGTAAAAACCGCCATTTCCGGGAACCCACCAGAATAATCAGAAATGATGAATTAATCCAGTTTGAAACGCTGTTTTGACCACCGCCGAAACAGCCGGGCGCAAGCGGCCGGCGATTATAGCAGCCGCTGCCGATTTGATGAAATCCGCGCAAGACGCACTTTTTTGGTGCAAAACTAGAGTTGCATGCTGACAATTAACTTATTTCGCAGAATTAAGTTAACTGTCACCTTAATTACCGGCCAGGGTTTGCAACAACTTGTCGTCGTCGTACTCGTCGGTGATGCAGGCGCTGCCGAGCTCGCGCAGCAGCACCAGCTTGATCCGGCCGCCGACGTTTTTTTTGTCGATCGCCATGGCTTCGAGGAATTGCTGTGGCGTCATTTCGGCCGGCGGTGCGGTTGGCAGGGCGGCGCGTTGCATTAACGCGCTGCCGCGGGCGCGCAGCTGCTCGTCGATCCAGCCATGGCGAATCGACAAGTCGATCGCCATCATCATGCCGGCGGCCACGGCTTCGCCATGCAGCCAGTTACCGTAACCCATCACGGCTTCGATCGCGTGACCAAAGGTATGGCCCAGGTTGAGAATCGCACGCAAGCCCGATTCGCGTTCGTCCTGTTCCACCACGCGCGCCTTGATCTGGCAGGATACCAGCACCGCCTGCGCCAGCAGTTCGCTATCTCCGGCCAGCAAACCGTCGATGTGCTGTTCCAGCCAGTCGAAAAAGTCGGCGTCGTAAATCAAACCGTATTTAATAACCTCGGCCAGCCCGGCGGCGAGTTCGCGCGCGGGTAGGGTGTCGAAGCTGGCGATATCCGCGATGACGCACTGCGGCTGATAAAACGCCCCGATCATGTTTTTACCCAGCGGGTGGTTGACCCCGGTTTTGCCCCCGACCGAAGAGTCGACCTGCGATAACAGGGTGGTCGGTATCTGGATGAAATTCACCCCGCGCTGATAGATGCTGGCGGCGAAACCGGCGATATCGCCGACCACGCCGCCGCCGAGTGCGATAATGCTGCTGCGGCGATCGTGCCGTTTTCGCAATAGCAAGTCGATGATGCTTTCCGTCGCGGCCAGGGTCTTGTATTGCTCGCCATCCTCGAGGATAAGCTCGTCGTGGCGAATCTCGCAGCTCGCAAGCGACTGCTGGATGCGCGCCAGATAAAGCGGCGCGACCGTGGTGTTGGAAACGATCAGCGCCGAGCCGCCGTGAATATGCTGCCGGATGAGTTGCGGCTGCCCGAGCAGATCGCGGCCGATGTATATCGGATAACTGCGTTCGCCGAGGGCGACGTCTAGCTGGTGTTTGATTGGCATGCTTATTTCAGATTTTCAGGTAACTGGTTGATGATATCAGCCGCCAGGCGGCGCGCCACCCGTTTATCGGTCTTGACCGCGAGATCGGCCAGATCGAGATAAATCGGGTGGCGTTCGGCGAACATGGCTTCGAGACGCTCGCGCGGGTTTTCGGTTTGCAGCAGCGGTCTTTTCTTATCTCTCGCCAGGCGCCGCAACTGCTGGGCCACCGAGGTATCGAGGAAAATTATAAAACCTTTCTGTTTGAGCAGCTGCTGGTTTTGCGGGCGCAGCACCGAGCCGCCACCGGTAGCAACGACGCGGTTGTTTTGGCTCAGCAATTCGCTGAGCGCATCGGATTCGCGATCGCGAAATCCGCGTTCGCCTTCGATATCGAAAATGCGTGCAATATCGACGCCGGTACGTTTTTCGATAAAGTGGTCGCTGTCCTGGAACTCGCGGTGTAGCCGGCTGGCGATGATATTGCCGATGGTCGACTTACCCGAGCCCATGGGGCCGATCAAGATGATGTTGCGATGACTCATGCGGTTATCATAACCCAAACCCGGAACTCCGGATTCAGGTTAACAAAAAAAAGGCAGCCCCGAGGGCTGCCTTTTTAGCGATTGAGATTGTGTTATCGAATATCGAGATTCGCGCCCTGTAGGATTTTTGGCGTTACAAAAATCAGCAGTTCGGTGCGGTCGTCGACATTTCGAGTCGACCTGAACAGGGAGCCGATCAGCGGCAGGTCGCTGAAGAATGGCACGCGGGTCACCTGGGTATTCTTTTCGGTTTCGTAGATTCCACCGAGGACCACGGTCTGGCCATTGTCGACTAGCAATTGTGATTGCACTTCCCGTGTATCGATACTCGGGGCAACCAAACCGGCGCCGAAGGCGACCAGTTCGCCCTGGTTATCCTTGTGCACATCGAGGTCCATGATTACGCGGTCGTCCGGAGTGATCTGCGGGGTTACTTCGAGCGACAATACCGCCTTTCTGAACTTCAAGGTCGCATCGCCGTCATCCAGCTCGAGGAAGGGGATTTCCACACCCTGTTCGATGCGGGCCGTGTGCGAGTCGGCGGTAATAACCCTTGGGCTCGATACCACTTCACCGCGGCCTTCGATTTGGGCGGCGGATAGTTCCATTTCGAGCAGGGTACCGAGCGGCAACTTGGCCAGCGCCAAGGCGAAACTACCGGCCGGGTTCTGTACCGGCAGGTTGACGTTGAGACCGTCCAGCGCGTTGAAGGCATTATCGTTTACCAAATCGGTGATACCGTCGAGGTTGCCCGCGGTAACGGCGGTATTACCCGCTCTAAAATTACCCTGGCTATCGTTGCTAACGCCGAACCGCACGCCCAACTCCTTGCTGAAGTCGTCGTTGGCGATAACCACGCGCGATTCGATTAGCACCTGGCGCACCGGGATATCGAGTTCGGCCAGTAGCACGCGCACGCTGGCGAGGCTGGAATTGGTATCCTTGACCAGCAAGGTGTTGGTGCGCTCGTCGACGCTGACCGAGCCGCGCGGCGACAGGATCTCGTTATCCTCCAAACTGAGCAGTTCGGCTATATCCTTTGCCTTGGCGTAGTTGACCTTGATGAATTCGGTGCGCAAACGTTCCAGTTCTTCCACCTGCTTACGCGCTTCGAGCTCGAGTTTTTCACGGGCCGCGATTTCGTCGGTGGGCGCGATCAGAATGACGTTACCCGCCCTGCGTTGATCGAGACCCTTGGTCTTGAGGATGATATCCATCGCCTGGTCCCAGGGAACGTTTTTCAGGCGCAGGGTCAGGTTGCCCTCGACCGAATCGGAAACCACCAGGTTGAGTCCGGTGAAGTCGGCCAGCAGTTGCAGCACCGAACGTACCTCGATGTCTTGGAAGTTAAGCGACAGACGCTCGCCGGTAAAACCGAATTTCGTTTTCTTTTTCTTTTCCTCTTCTTCCTTGGAGATAGGCGCGACTTCGATCGTGTAAACCCGATCGGTCTGGTAGGCGAGGTGTTCGAAATCGCCATCCGAAACGATGGTCATGCGAATATTGGATCCTTCCTGGATCGAGTCGATATAACTGATCGGGGTAGCGAAATCGCTGACATCCATGCGGCGTTGCAATTCGCGTGGTAGTTGCGAACCAATCAGTTCGACATTAATCACGTTGTTTTCGCGCCACACGTCGGTGTTAATGGAGGTGGAGGTCAGGTCGATAACGACTCGGCCCTCGCCGTTGGGGCCGCGCTTGAAATCGACATTGGTTACACCCTTGGCAACCGCGGTAATGGGGGTGGCACTCACGCTGGCAGTGGTCGCGGCGGCCTCCGGTTCAGCGATGGTGGGCAATGCCGCCTGTTCTCCGCCGGCAAGGGTCAGAGTTACCTGATTGCCGGCTACGCTGGTGGAGTAGTTAGCCTTTTGCGAGAGGTTTAACACAACCCGGGTGCGATTCTTCGAGGCCGCGGAAATAATGCTTTGCATCGCGCCGATGCCGACCTGCATATTACGCTGTTCAAGCTTGTTTTGGGTTTCGCCAAAGTCGAGTGCGATGCGCGCCGGTTCGTCGATGGTAAAAGTACGCGGCGCGATCGCGGTATCGTCGAAAGTAAACACGACCTGTACCGTGTTCCCCGTCATAACCGAGTAGTCGAGGCCAACCAGGGCGCGCGCCGTGGCGTCGCCGAAAGCAAGCAGGCAGATGGCTGCCAGCGAGGCCTTAAATATCCTGGTTATGTTTGTCTTGTTACTAACACTGTTCATGGGTGTTTCCTCTCGTTACTCGATCAGCGCGACCGCTGAAGAGCGTTCGATATAATTTCCTAGTCCGTCTGGGACAATTTCAGTCAATTCGATGGTTTGGTCGGTTACCGAAATAATGCGACCGTGGTTCTGACCCATGTAATTGCCTTCGATCACACGGTGTATGGTGTTGTCCGGCGCAAAGATCAGGGCCCACTTAATCCCGTCCTTATCGTCGATCGTCCCCTTCAGGCGCAGGGTATCGAGCGGGAAGTCCTCTAACGGCTCCTTGACGCGCTCGATATCGGGCCGCAATCCACTGCCGACCACAATATCGTCTGGCACTTCGTCCGGCCGGCGGAAGTCGACCAGCTTGAACGGGTCGCGCAGGTCGTGAGAGGCATATTCGAAATTCGTATAGGGCGTAAACTCGGGGATCGGTTCGATACGACCCGGTGGCTTGGCCCGGACCTGCTGCACGAACTGCCGCAGGTCGCCCAGCCCTTCGCCACAGCCTGTGAGCAGGCCGATGAGCCCGGCGAGCAGCACAAACTTGAGCAGGGATTCCAGCCTTCCTGTCATTGCTCATCCTCCTGCAGATACCGATAAGTTTTTGCCGTGGCTGACATTTTCAGTTTGGCGGAGCTGGATTCTTCTTCCTTTTCGACGGGTTCCAGTTTCATGTCGCTGATGGTGACTATTCGCGGCAGCGCCGCGATGCCGCTGATGAAGGTCGCAAGCTGGTGGTAAGAGCCAGATACTTCGAGCGCAATCGGTAATTCGGCATAGAAGCCCTTTTTCTCTTCCGAGCTGGGCTTGAATCTCTTGATTTCGAGCCCCGCCGCGAGGCCGGTTTGTGAAACGTCGACCAGCAAGGATTCGACTTCGGTTGTCTCCGGTAATTGTCGCAGCAAGGCGCCGAAAGAAGCCTCCATTTCGGCCAGTTGTTCTTTGTAAAGTTCGAGTTTCGCCGCCTGGTCCGCCTTGACCTTGAATTCCTCCTTGAGTTCGAATTCTTTCTTTTCGTGCCGTTCCACCACTTTCAACTGCTTGGTGGTATCGAAGTAAACACCGGCGGCAATAATGCCGATAAAAAGAAAGGCAAATACACCAAATTTTATCGCAGCAGGGGCGGTGCCGATGTTTTCCGGTTCCAGGTGATGTTGGAGTTCGTCCCAATTCATTGTTGCAGGCCTCCGTCATCGCCGTCTTCTTCTTCGCTAGCGTTTGGCGAGGTTTGTTTCACGGTCAGGGTAAAGGTGCTGATCCGGTTAACCGTAATATCCTCGATTTCGATAACCGTCAAATTGGGATCCTTGAGCTACTCCGAGTCGGACAGGTTGCGCATATAGGTCGAAACCCGCGCGTTTGACTCGGCCTCACCGTTGATCAGCAGATTGTCGGCGTTTTGTTCCAGGGATTCCAGGTACACGCCGTTGGGCACGGTGGAGACGATTTCGGTAAATAGATGCACGATCGAAGGCCGGCTGCCCTGCAGGTCCTGAATGACTTCCATGCGTTCGATCAGGCTACGACGAACCTTTTGCAGATCGCTGATTTCCTTGATCTCTTCGTCGACCTTGGCAATTTCGCTAGACAAGAAGCTATTACGAGACAGTTGATAGTCGATCTTGGACTGCATCTGGAAATGAATTAAACCGACGATAGCCGCCGCCAGAATGCAGGTCATCGCCGCCATCATCGCGAACTGCTTTTTCTGTTCCTGACGCAGTTCTTCGCGCCAGGGCAGCAGGTTGATCTGTGTCATGATCATGATTGTTCAGCTCCTCGGATGGCCAATCCCGCGGCAATCAGAAAGGATGGTGCGTCAGCTTCCAGGTTGGCCTTGTTGACACGGCTCGACGAAGACATATCGGCGAAAGGATTGGCGATAGTCGTCGGTACACCGATATGGGATTCGGTCAATTCGGCCAGATTGGGTAACGAGGCGGTTCCGCCGGCCAGCACCAGATAATCGATATCGCCAATCGGCCCGCCGGCCGAATAAAAGAATTGCAGGAACCGGCTGACCTGCTGGGCGGTGGTTTCCTTGAAGGGTTCAAGTACTTCGGGCTCGTAATTATCGGGTAAGCCGCCCTGGCGCTTGGCCAGACCGGCCTCTTCGTAAGAAAGACCGTAACGACGCATGATTTCCTCGGTCAGCTGTTTACCGCCGAAATTCTGCTCGCGGGTATAAATCAATTGATGATTGTGGATAACACTGAGGCTGGTCATGGTGGCGCCAATGTCGACGATAGCGACGGTCTTGTCCATGCCTTCGTCCGGCATTTGCGATGCCATTGCCGAGAATACCGTTTCCACGGTATAGGCTTCGATATCGACGATTTTCGGCGTCAACCCGGCCAGCTGGGCCGCTTCGACGCGATCGTAAACGTTTTCGCTGCGACAGGCCGCCAGCAGTACGTCGACCGTATCCGGATTGTTCTCGGTTTCGCCGATGACGTGAAAGTCGAGATTGACCTCTTCCAGCGGATAGGGGATGTACTGATCGGCCTCAAGTTGGATATTGCCTTCCATCTCGTCTTCGCTGAGATTGGAGGGCATGGTGATTTTTTTGGTAATTACCGATGATCCGGAAACCGCGATGGCACAATTTTTCGATTTTATTTTTGACTTGGCGAGCGCACGCTTTACACTCTCGCCTACGGATTCGACTTCGGCGACGTTTTTTTCGACGACTGCATTGGCGGGCAGAGGTTCAACCCCGATACCTTCGATTCGGTAACTGGAACCGGTCTTGCTGAGTTCCATCAACTTGACCGATGTTGAACTGATATCTAGTCCAATAAGCGGTGGTTTTTTGCGCGATAGAAACACCGGTATCCCTCGTCAATGTGCCTGTGATACTCAATCTTATATGCCAAATTACATTAAGATCTAGTTGTAAGTATATAAAATGTTAAATTATTCTAATTAGTAAAAATGTTAAATTATTCTAATTAGTAAAAAAATAGTCTAGTGCATTAGTAAAAAAATAGTCTAGTGCAGAATTCCATACTTGTCGATACTTTTGAAGTAATTGTTTATGTATATAGCCTAAGCTGATGAAAAAGCTAGTAAAAATTGTATCCTGGCTGTTTGCGGCCGGATCGGTGGTACTGATTGCCGTGTTATTCTATATTTACGCCGTTTTGGTGCCCGCGCTGCCTCCAATCGACGACCTCGAAGACACCCAATATCAGGTGCCGCTGCGGGTTTATGATCAGAACGAAATTCTGCTCGCCGAGTTTGGCGAGCACCGGCGTATCCCGGTAGAATTCGATAAAATTCCGCGCTACCTGATCGATGCCGTGGTGGCGGTCGAAGACGACCAATTCTGGCGTCACGTGGGAGTCGATTTTTATGCCCTGCTGGCGGCCGCTTACGAGGTCGCCACGACCGGTCGAAAAACCCGTGGTGGCAGTACCATTACGATGCAGGTGGCTCGAAACTTTTACCTCAGTCCCGAACAGACTTATATCCGCAAATTCAACGAGATTTTGCTGGCGCTCAAGATCGAAAGCGAGTTGAGCAAGGAAAAGATCATGGAGCTCTATCTCAACAAGATATTTCTCGGGCACCGCGCATACGGAATCAGCGCCGCGTCGCAGGTTTATTACGACAAGCAGCTCGAAGATTTGACCCTGGCGCAGGCGGCGATGATCGCCGGCTTGCCGAAGGCGCCGTCCAAGTACAACCCGATTTCCAATCCGGAAAGAGCACTGATACGCCGCAATTATATTCTCGGCCGCATGCGCATTCTTAAATTTATAGATGAAGAAGCGTTGGATCTCGCGCTTAACGAGCCGATAACCGTCGAATTGCACAAAACTCGTACCTTTGCCGATGCCCAATATGTCTCCGAGTTGGTGCGGGCGGAATTGTTCGAGCAGTATGGCGAAGAAATATACAAGGCCGGACTCAAGGTTTATACCAGCATCGACGGTGAAATGCAGTCGGTGGCCAATCGGGCGATGCGCCGCTCATTGCTCGATTATAGTCGTCGGCACGGCTATCGCGGGGTCGTCGCAAAAATCCCCCTGGCCGAAATCAGGGAAGATCCCTTTGATGAAGACTTGATCATCGATAACCGGGTCGGGGGTCTGCGCAAAGGTCTGGTGATAGCCGTCAACGAGGCGGCGGCTATCGCTGGCGCAACCGATGACCAAGGCGAGCCTAAGATGAACCCGGCCAGCGCCACGGTTTTGATCTCCAATTATGAACAAATCGACCTACCCTTCGTGGGCGGCATCGATTGGGCGGCGCGGTTTATCGATGAAGACAACCAGGGCCCCAAGCCGGAAAAGGTGGCGGACGTGTTGAGCCCGGGAGACGTCATCTGGCTGGAGCAGCGGGATTCACAATGGTTACTGGCCGACATACCGCGCATCGAGGGCGCGCTGGTGTCGATCGATCCGTCGCATGGCGGGATCCTGGCCATGGTCGGCGGCTTCGACTACTTCAAGAACAAATTCAATCGGGCAACCCAGGCGCGTCGCCAACCGGGATCGAATTTCAAGCCCTTTATATATTCCGCCGCGCTGGAAAAGGGCTTTACCGCGGCCAGCATCATCAATGATGCGCCGGTGGTGTTCGGCGATGATTCGCTCGAGGCCACCTGGCGCCCGGAAAACTATTCGGGTAAATTTTACGGGCCGACGCGCCTGCGCGAAGCGCTGGTCAAGTCGCGCAACCTGGTATCGATCCGGGTGCTGCGGTCGATCGGATTACGCTACGCCACCAAGTATATCCAGCGTTTTGGCTTCGAGCGCGAACAGATGCCTTACGACTTGTCGCTGGCGCTTGGCAGCGCCAGTTTTTCCCCGCTGCAGATGGCGCGGGGTTACGCCGTGTTTTCGAACGGCGGTTACCTGATCGAGCCTTATCTTATCAACCGTGTCGAGTTGGGTAACGGCGATGTGGTCTTCCAGAATCAACCGCCGACGGTATGCCAGGGTTGCGAAGCCGAGGATTTAGCGGCTTTGGTGGAGGCCGAAGCACAGGCCGTCGCGCAGCAGGAGGCCGAGGTGAAGCCGACCGAGGCACAGCAAGTTACCGAAGAACCGCCGGTTGTACCAGCGGCTGAAACGGCTGTGCTCAGCACCGAAGAACAACTTGCGGCGTCCGAGCTGGATGCGCCTTTAGACGAAAACGACGAGGCAGCCACTATTTTTAAAGTGGTGGAAACCGCACCCGAACCGCGCTACGCACCGCGCGTCATATCGGCACCGAATGCCTTTATCATGCGTTCCATCATGCGCGAAGTAGTGCAGCGCGGCACCGCGGTGCGCGCCAAGGCCCTGGGTCGCAAAGATATCGCCGGCAAAACCGGCACCACCAACGATCAAATCGACGCCTGGTTCAGCGGCTTCAATGATCAGGTAGTGACGACCACCTGGGTGGGTTTCGACAATCAGCGCAAAATGGGGAGACGGGAAACCGGCGGCCGCGCGGCCTTGCCGATGTGGATCGAATTCATGAAGGTTGCACTCGATGGTCGCCCTGAAAATTTGCAGGAACAACCGCAAGGTCTGGTAACCATTCGCATCGATGCCGAAACGGGAGACCGCGCCGACCTCGAAACGCGCAAAAGCTTGTTCGAAGTGTTTCGCGAGGAAAATGCACCCAAGGAGCAGGTAGTTAAATCAACCGGCGGCGATTCCGGCGGTATTGTCGTTAATGCGCCGGAGACGGAAGACGAAATCGTCGAAGACATCTTTTAGCGCGCCTGCACTTGGTATTTTTTCCGCTGGCGGCGTTGGATGCGTACTCGCTCGGTTATTTACCGGACTCGCTCGGTTATTTACCGGTATGTAAACGCCCTCGCTGCGTGCGCATCCGCCTTGCCAGCGAAAAAAATCCCGGCGCGCAGGCACGCTAAAAGCTTCAAAATGCTGGACGATATTCGGGGGCTTTGAGAGTCGGCGTTGGATGCGTACTCGCTCGGTTATTTACCGGTATGTAAACGCCCCCGCTGCGTGCGCATCCGCCTTGCCGGCGAAAAAAATCCCGGCGCGCAGGCACGCTAAAAGCTTCAAAAAAAAAGAGCAGTCGGGGTTATGAGTGGCGGCGTCACATTGTGAGATTCCGCTATCTCGGAGCCCGCCGGGACCTACAGGGCTTGCAGCCGCGCAAGCGGGGACTTGTCATCAGCGATAGTTTCTGCTTACTTCGTATCCTGTTTACGAATGTCGAAACCGAACTCGTGCACGGAGTCGACCAGGACGCCCAGACGCTCGGGGTCGACGGATTGATGGATGCCATGACCGAGATTAAACACGTGTCCCGGGCGGTTGCCGAAGCGGGTGATAATATCGCGGGCCTTAGCGCGGATTTTATCGGGACTCGCGTAGAGCACGCAGGGATCGAGGTTTCCCTGCAGCGCCACCTGCGCACCGATGCGGTCGCGCGCCGCGTCGATATCGATGGTCCAGTCTAGCCCGACTGCATTGCAGCCGGTGTCCGCAATGGCTTCCAACCATTGCGCTCCGCCCTTGGTGAACAGGGTTACCGGGACCGTCTGGCCGTCATTTTCGCGTTTGAGCCCACTGACAATCTGCTGCATGTAGTCGAGTGAAAACTCGCGGAAGGTCTGCGGGGTTAGCACGCCGCCCCAAGTGTCGAACACCATGACTGCCTGGGCGCCGGCTTCGATTTGAGCGTTGAGATAGGCGGTTACCGATTGCGCGAGCTTATCGAGCAATTGATGCAGTGCCGCCGGGTCATCGTACATCATGCCTTTGATATGCCGATACTCCTTGGAACTGCCGCCTTCGACCATGTAAGTCGATAGCGTCCAGGGGCTGCCGCTGAATCCGATTAACGGCACCCGGCCGTCGAGTTCACGCCGGATCAGGCTCACGGCATCGGTGACATAGCGCAGCTCGGCAGAGGGATCGGGCACCCCCAGGCGCTGAATTGCATCCGCGTCACGCAGCGGGCGCTCGAATTTCGGGCCTTCGCCCTCGACGAAATAAAGCCCCAGACCCATGGCGTCCGGGATGGTCAGAATATCGGAGAACAAGATGGCGGCATCGAGCGCGAAACGGCGTAGCGGTTGCAGCGTCACTTCGCAGGCGAGTTCCTTGTTTTTGCACAGGTCGAGAAAGCTGCCGGCCTGTTTGCGGGTGGCGCGGTATTCCGGCAGGTAGCGTCCGGCCTGGCGCATAATCCAGACTGGCGTGGTGTCGGTGGGTTGACGCAATAGGGCCTTGATCAGCCGATCGTTTTTGAGCTCCGGAAGTCCCATTACACTTCCAGAAACTGGAATAGCTTTGGCATGCTGCGCCTTCCCGCTTCCCTAGTCGGAAAGCCGCGACTTGATCAGCTGGCTCACCTGACCCATGTCGGCGTGACCCTGAAGCTGGGGCTTGAGCATGCCCATGACCTTGCCCATGTCCTTGATCGAGGCGGCGCCGGTGGAGGCGATGGATTTTTCGACGAGTTGGTTGATTTCTGCCTCGGACAGCGCTGCGGGCAGGTACTCGCGGATTATGTTGAGTTCAGCCTGTTCGATCGCGCTCAGGTCATCGCGGCCGGCCTGGTCGAACTGGGTGATCGATTCGCGTCGCTGTTTGGCCATTTTATCGAGCACCGCGATAACGCGGGTATCGTCGAGTTCGATGCGTTCGTCGACTTCGATCTGTTTGATCGCGGCCAGCATCAACCGGATCACGCCCAACCGGTTCTTGTCACCGCTTTTCATCGATGACTTCATGTCCGTCTGCAGTTGGGGCTTGAGAGTTTCCGACATCTTGCGACTAGTATAGGCGTCTGCGCGTGCCGAAATCCTTGGAAATGCGTTTGAAATTACGTTTGACGGCGGCGGCGGATTTGCGCTTACGCACGGCGGTCGGTTTTTCATAGTGCTGACGACGACGAGTTTCGGTAAGTACACCCGCTTTTTCGCAGGAGCGCTTGAATCGGCGCAGTGCGAAATCGAATGGCTCGTTGTCCTTTACTTTAACTGATGGCATATTTGATGATCCAGTTTGTTTACAATGGTGCTCGCTTTCGCGGCCCCGGCTTCAAGAGCCGGCCAATTATAAGGAGGCGACACCAAATTTCAACGCCAATCACCAAATAAAGTCCTGTTTATCATGAAAGTATTGGGAATCGAAAGCTCCTGTGACGAGACCGGAATCGCAGTTTACGACAGCACTAGCGGCCAGATCTGGCAGCGCCTGTATTCGCAGATCGAAAAGCACCGCGAATACGGCGGCGTGGTTCCCGAACTGGCGTCGCGCGATCACATCGTCAAGGCGGCGCCGATGCTGGGCGAAATCATCGCTGAAATCGGCTCGATCGACGCTATCGACGCGTTTGCCTACACCCGGGGTCCCGGATTAATTGGTGCGCTGATGGTGGGTGCAAACCTGGCCCGCGGGCTGGCCTGGGCGCTCGACAAACCCGTCCTCGGCGTGCATCACATGGAAGGGCATTTGCTGGCACCGATGCTGGCCGACGAAAAACCGGCAGTGCCGTTCGTGGCTTTGCTGGTTTCGGGCGGGCACACTCTGCTGGTGGATGTCCGCGCAATCGGGGACTACCGAATTCTGGGCGAGACGCTCGACGACGCGGTCGGCGAGGCATTCGATAAGACGGCTAAATTGCTGGGTTTGCCCTATCCCGGTGGACCTGAATTGGCGCAACTCGCGGATTCGGTCACCCAATCCCGTTTCGAGTTCCCGCGGCCGATGACCAATCGCCCCGGACTCGAGTTCAGCTTTTCCGGATTGAAGACCGCGGCGCTTAATATCGTCAAGCAATATGAACCGCTGGACGATGACTTGCGCGCCGAGGTTGCGTTTGCGTTTCAGCGGGCCGTGGTGGATACCCTGCGCATCAAGTGTCGGCGGGCGCTCGCCGAAACCGGCTATCAAAGCCTGGTGATTGCCGGTGGCGTGGGCGCCAACCGACACTTGCGGCAGGTGCTGGGTGAAACGCTGCGTGAACAGTGTGCGCGTTTATATTTTCCGGCGCTGGAATACTGCACCGACAACGGTGCAATGATCGCTTTCGCCGGTGCCTTGCGGCTATTACAGGGCCAAACCGATGAGACCGTCAGCGACGTCTTGCCGCGCTGGTCGCTGGAATCTTTACCGGTAGTTTAACTCTTCCGGCGGCGGAACGCTCGGGGGCAAAGCTTCAGGTCTGTCGCCCTCGAAGCGACCTCGGAATTCAGGATTCGGTGCCACGAATCAGGCGCTGGATATTACTCTTATGGCGCCAGATCAGCAGCGCCGACATGACCGCAAACACGCTGGCTGTCGAGAGCTTCGCGGTGAGCCAGAAAACGACCAGCGGCAGCAAGCTGAAGGATACGATCGCGGCCAGCGACGAGATTCTGAAAACCTTGGCGAACAACAGCCAGATTGCGACCAGCGTGGCGCCCGCAATCCAGTTGAAAGCGATCGTCGCAGCCATCGCGGTGGCGACGCCCTTGCCGCCCTTGAAACGAAAAAAAATAGGAAAACAGTGGCCGATAAACGCGGCGAATCCGGTCAGCGCGATAACCAACGGATCGGCCTGCAACAAGTGTGCGAGCAAAACCGGCAGCAAGCCCTTGAGAAAATCCCCGGCCAGGGTGAAAAATGCAGCTTTTTTGCCGGCGATGCGCAGTACGTTGGTAGCGCCCGGGTTGTTCGAACCGGCAGTGCGAGGATCAGCGAATCCCATGATTTTACTCAGCAGAATAGCCGAGGAAATCGAGCCGAGCAGATAGGCGAAACACAGTAATATGAAGGATTCGAGCATTAATTGGCGTGAATTATCTGTTTTTCGCACTCTACCAGATTAGGCGAGTGCTGACAGCCGCGCCGAGCGGTTGCGATCTCGCACTCGCAGCGCCGGCCAAATTGCCATGGGTCGAGGTTCACTTATCGGTTCTGGCGGGCGCCGGCAATAAATCGCTGATGTTGTCCCTGGGAATCAGGTAGAATCCGACGCCGGCGCCGCGTATGCGCCGCAATGTCGCATCCGACTTATAAGCCGCCGCCTCCTAGCAATGCTGCCCGTCGGGCGCATTTCAGCAATGACCGAGGAATGGTTTTGGACCTGCTTAATCCGCCCCGGCTGGATAAAATATCTGCGAAGAAAATCTTCAATCGTGCTGCCAAAAGTTACGATAATGCCGCTATATTGCAAGAAGAAGTGCAAAACAGGCTTTTTCAGAGATTGCGATATATTCGTCACCGTCCGGCGACAATTGTCGATGTCGGTTGCGGCACCGGGACGGGTATCCGCGGCCTGCAAAAGCAATACCCGCGGGCGCGGGTCTATGCCGCCGATATCGCCTATGAAATGTTGCTGCAGGCAACGTCCAACTACCGATTGTTAACGAAAAAACGTCTGGTTAACGCCGATATGGAACAGTTGCCGTTTGCGGCGCAGAGTTTCGATCTGGTGTTTTCGTCGCTGGCGTTACCCTGGTGCAACGATCTGCCGGCAACCCTGGCCGAGTTTGCCCGAGTCAGCAAGCCCGGGGCGTTGCTACTGTTTGCCAGTTTCGGACCTGCGACCCTGCAGGAACTAGCGCTAAGTTGGCGTGCGCTGGATAATTATGCCCATGTGCATCGGTTTATCGATATGCACGATGTCGGCGATGCCATGCAAGCGGCGGGATTCGCGCAGCCGGTGGTCGATGCCGAAATCATTCGCCTGGAGTATCGCGATTTCGCAACTCTTCTGGGCGATTTGAAAAAGGCCGGGGCGACCAATGTCGGGGCCGCGCGTCGACGCGGGTTAATGACGCCGGGCCAACTGCGCCGGCTTGAGGCCAGTTATCGTGAAAACGGTCTTGAAGACGAAAAGTTTATCGCCAGTTACGAAGTGGTTTACGGCCTTGCCTGGTACGACCAGCCGGGATCGAGTCAGGAGCCGGGCGGCAGTACGCCATGAGGCTGAATCCAGCCCATGTAGAATGCGATTGCGATGAAAATGAAGGTAAAGATGGACAGGGCGATGCGGATGGTCAAAAACCTGGCTGTACGGCTGGATTCGCCGCGCTCCTTGACCAGGCTGAACATGCCGGCGCCGAGGCTGAGCACGATCAGGCCGAGTAGAACGACAATTATGATTTTTACCGATAAGACAATTATGATTTTTACCGATAACATGGTTACAGGAAACTATACGCAGAGTCCCAGTTTACTGGATCAGCGGTGGTTGTCGATATGAATTTTGCCGGCCGCAACTTCAATCCGGCCTGGTGGTCGATTCTTTTAACCATCGCCGGGATGGCCCTGTTCGTGGCTCTCGGTCTGTGGCAACTGGAGCGGGCTGCTTTCAAGGATTCGGTAAAGCTAAAATACGAACAACGGTTGGCGCAGGATTATCACAGGCTGGAGCGCGGCGACGATTTGGCCGATGTGCAGTATCGCAAGCTGAAATTTATGGGCCGTTACGAAACCTCCCGACAGTTCCTGTTGGATAATCAGGTACACCAGGGCAAGGCCGGATACCAGGTCATCACGCCGCTGTTGCTGGCCGACAGCGACCATATTTTACTGGTCAATCGCGGCTGGGCGGCCTGGGGGGATTCGCGGGTGAACCTGCCGCAAGTTTTGCCGCCGCAAACGCAGGTCGAAGTGGCCGGAATTGCCTTCATTCCGGAAGCTCCGGCGCTGGCGCTGGGAGAGGTGGAGTTAAGCGGCAATTGGCCCCAGCTAATTCCCTATCTCGATATTCAGGCCTTGCAATCCCAGTATTCGCCGCAAGTGTTACCGATGGTATTGTGGTTGGCGCCGGAGCTGCCCGGTGCCTACATACGTGACTGGGATCCAATCTGGCTACCACCCGAAAAAAGTCGGGCCTATGCGGTGCAGTGGTTTTTATTTGCCGTCGTTGCGCTGGTAATGTTTGTGATTTTAAATTTACGGAAAACTGAATAATGTCGGAACAGCCCAAGTCTCTGTTTTGGTACCGAGTCAAATTGCTGGCTCTGGTAACGGTATTCCTGTCGCCGTTTATCGGCGGCTGGCTGGCATTTTACGTTTTCGATGTTCGCCCCGACAGCGGCAACTACGGCAGGCTGGTGCAACCGGTTAAAAAAATCGACTGGCCGCCGCTCACCAGCGTCGACGGCCGGCAGTATGATGACGGTTTCGGCCGTCGCTGGACTTTGCTGCTATTTGCCGGCGACGACTGCGCCGAATTGTGCTATTCGAACCTGTTCTACATGCGCCAGATTCGCACGCTGCTGGGCCGCGATACCATGCGCCTGCAAAATGTGCTGGTCACGGCGGGGCCTTTGAGCGAAAAAATGCAGACGTTTTTACTCGAATTTCCGAATCTGGTGGTGATCGAGAATTATCGCCAGCAGCCACTCTATTCCCAGTTTTACCTGGAAGGATATGGCGCGGTCGGTGACGCGCCGAAAATGTACCTGGTCGATCCCGACCAACATTTGATGATGCACTATCCGGCCACCAACGATCAAAACCGCGTGCTCGAAGACATCAAGAAGCTGATGAAGTTATCGCAGATCGGGTGAGTCTGTTATTATCCGGCGATTGAACCGCGCGGGAAATGCCTGTATAAAGCCGGCTTTCGCGCTGCCCCGAAGATATCCGACATAGCAATGACAACGCTGACGCTTGCCAACTGGACCCAATACTACAACCTGACCAAGCCCAAGGTCGTGTTCCTGATCGTGTTCACCGCGATGGTCGGCATGCTGCTCGCGGCCGAGGGCGCGGTAGCGCTCGATATATTCGTGTTCGGTCTGTGCGGTATCGGCCTTGCGGCGGCGTCGGGGGCGGCGATCAACCACGTGGTCGACGAGCATATCGATCGCATCATGGAACGAACCCGTAATCGCCCCCTGGTGAGCGGCGAGCTCGATCAAAAATCGGCCTTGGTATTTGCGCTGTCGATCGGCGCGCTCGGCATTGCCATGCTGGTGGTGTTTGTCAACCCGCTGACCGCGGTGCTGACTTTTTTTGCGCTGGTCGGTTACGCGCTGATCTACACCATGTATTTGAAACGCGCAACGCCGCAGAATATCGTGCTCGGCGGCGCCGCGGGCGCGGCCCCGCCATTGCTCGGCTGGACTGCGGTCACCGGCAGCGTCGATACCGAAGCCTTGTTATTGTTCTTGATCATTTTCGTCTGGACCCCGCCGCATTTCTGGGCGCTGGCGATACGCCGGCGCGAAGAATATGCCAAGGCCGACATCCCGATGCTGCCGGTGACACACGGCGTGATGTTCACCAAGATTCAGATTCTGTTGTATACGATTTTACTGGTGATAGTGACGATGATGCCTTTTATCGTGCAGATGAGCGGCTTGATTTACCTGGCCGGTGCGATTGCGCTGGGGATAGGATTTCTATACTACGCGATCAAGCTTTACCGGGACGATCAGCCCAACATCATCGCGATGAAAACTTTCGGTTATTCGATTTTCTATTTAAGCCTGCTGTTCGCCTTCCTGTTGGCGGACCATTATGCCCGCGTATTCATTCGCGGCTGGTTGCTCTAGCCCGCCAGACCTCGGTTGCTCTAGCCCGCCAGACCTCAATTTGCGGTGAAGTGCAGCACCAGCTGCACCACACCGACCAGCGTCAATACAAAAACCAGCCCGAATAGTAGCCCCATCCAGATAAGAATAGTAGCCCCATCCAGATAAAGTGGGATATCTTGCCGTGCTTGGGGATATCTTGCCGTGCTTGGGGATATCTTGCCGTGCTTGAAATCGCGCTCCCGATTGGCGTTGCTCTGCACCCCGATAAAAGCCGACGACGTGCTTTTAAGTAGTTGCCAGAAGCTCAACCGAGCCGCTTCGTCGCTGGGGTCGTTCGGAGATTGATTCAAGCTTGTAATCCCGTTTTGAATATTCTAGATTAGGCATTTTGCCAGCCGGGTAGTTTGCCCGGTATATCCCATAGCGAGTAGATTGTATTCCATCATGGTCAGTATTCCATCATGGTCAGCTTAGATAAGGTCATGGTCAGCTTAGATAAGGTAAATTCAAGGATAAGGTAAATTCAAGCGACTCGTTCCGCTTCGTGCTGTCCCCGAATTGCTCGATTGCGTGGCGCGATCTGGTGATGTTTTACCTTTTGACCTGTGTAATTGCGCTCTCGATCGGGGTATTTTTTACGCTACAGGGCTTGTGGCTGGTGCTGCCGTTCTCCGGCCTGGAAATGTTGGCATTGGGTTATTGCCTCTATTGGCATTGGGTTATTGCCTCTACTTGACTTCGCGCAAAGTGTATCGCAAAGAAGTGATCACACTGGATCAGCGCCATACCCGGATCGAAAAAGGGGTGCGACAAGTTGCCGAGAGCTGGGAATTTGAGACGCCCTGGATCCGGTTAATCGACGAGCAATCGGGGCCTCGAAATCGGCGCCGCAGACTCGCCATCGGCGCGCACGGTAACTACGTTGAAGTAGGCGAATTTCTTGATAAAACGGAAAAGGATCGGCTAGCGTTTCAATTGAAAGGGCTAGCGTTTCAATTGAAAGACTGTATAATTCGCGATTGATTTCTAGGGCCGTCCGAACAAAGAATTTCGGGTGGCGTTTTTGTATTTCGGGTGGCGTTTTTGTATTGAGATACCGGCATATCTCCCCGCGCTGTGCGCAAGTTCGGGGCATATGTTTTAGGGAGTTGCAAATGAGATTTTTGAAGTTTTTCAGGCCTGGTTCGGTGATTCTGGCGGGCCTGATGTCGCTGCTGATGACGTCGGCAGCGCAGGCAGAGTACGCGCTTAACATGACCGAGAGTGTGACCCCAATTGGTCGTCAACTCTACACTCTGCATATGTGGGTTTTCTGGATTTGCGTCATCATCGGCGTGGTCGTTTTCGGCGCCATGGCCTGGTCGATTATTTATCATCGCAAGTCGAAAGGCGCAGTGGCCGCAAACTTCCACGAAAGCACCACGGTCGAAATTGTCTGGACCATCGTACCCTTGCTGATCTTGATCGGCATTGCGATTCCCGCCACCGGTACCCTGCTCGATCTCGAAGATGCCAAAACCGAAGATGCCAAAACCGATGCCGAAATCACGGTGCAGGTAACCGGTATCCAGTGGAAGTGGAAATACACTTATGTCGACGATGACGTCAGCTTTATCAGCAGCCTGGCACAGTCCAGTCGCGATGTCGTCGAGGATCCGAGCGGCAATGAAAATTACCTGCTCGAGGTCGACGAGCCGCTAGTGCTGCCGGTTAACAAGAAGATCCGTTTTCTGTTTCATTCGGACGACGTAATCCATGCCTGGTGGGTGCCCGAGCTGGCAGTCAAGCAGGACTCGATTCCGGGATTTATCAACGATTCGTGGGCCCTCATCGAAGAACCCGGCACCTATCGCGGGCAGTGCGCCGAACTCTGCGGCAAGGACCACGGCTTCATGCCGATCGTGGTCGAAGCTGTTTCGGAATCCGAATATCTGGCCTGGCTCGACAGCAAGAAGGCGGAAGCTGCCGCTGCGGCATCGGCTGCCGAGCAGGAGTGGTCGATGCAAGACCTGTTGGCGCGCGGTGAAACCGTCTACAACGTCAACTGCGGGGCCTGTCACGGACCAACCGGGGCCGGTATCCCAGGCGCCTTCCCGGCGATGACCGGTAGCGCAATTGTGACCAATCCGGACCCGTCGGCGCACATCGACGTCGTCGTCAATGGTAAAGCCGGCACCGCGATGGCGGCCTTCAAGGGGCAACTCAACGATGTGGATATCGCAGCGGTTATCACATATGAGCGCAACGCTTTAGGTAACAGCGTGGGTGACACGGTTCAGCCATCCGCGATCAAGAATGCAAGATAAGGGGTTTTAGATGTCTACTGAAATTACACACGGCGGCGCATACGACGACGCGCCCGAACATCACGATCACGGACCGGACAAGGGCCTGATGCGCTGGGTTACTACGACCAACCACAAGGATATCGGCACGCTTTACCTGTGGTTATCCTTCATCATGCTGCTTTACGGCGGCTCGATGGCGATGATAATCCGCCTGGAACTGTTCCAGCCTGGACTGCAGTTCGTCGAACCCCATTTCTTCAACCAGATGACCACCATGCATGGCCTGGTCATGGTATTCGGCGCGATCATGCCGGCCTTCGTCGGCCTCGCCAACTGGCTGGTGCCGATGATGATCGGCGCGCCCGATATGGCGTTGCCGCGCATGAATAACTGGAGCTTTTGGATTCTGCCATTTGCCTTCGCCATGCTGGCCTCGACTACATTTATGGAAGGCGGCGCCCCGGCCTTCGGCTGGACCTTTTACGCGCCGCTGTCGACGACCTTTGCCCCGGACACCACCGATTTCTTTATTTTCGCGGTGCATCTGATGGGTATATCGTCGGTCATGGGTTCGATTAATATCATCGCCACCATCCTCAATATGCGCGCCCCCGGCATGACGCTGATGAAAATGCCGCTGTTCGTCTGGACTTGGCTGATTACCGCTTATCTGTTGATCGCGGTTATGCCGGTACTCGCCGGCGCGGTCACTATGATGCTGACCGACCGCCATTTCGGCACCTCGTTTTTCGATGCCGCCGGCGGCGGCGATCCGGTCATGTTCCAGCACATTTTCTGGTTCTTCGGCCATCCCGAGGTTTACATCATGATCCTGCCGGCCTTTGGCGTGATCTCGGCAATTATCCCGACTTTTGCGCGCAAGCCGTTGTTCGGTTACAGCTCGATGGTCTACGCCACCGCGTCGATCGCGATCCTGTCATTCATGGTTTGGGCGCATCACATGTTTACCGTCGGTATGCCGGTAGCGGGTGAGCTTTACTTCATGTACGCGACCATCCTGATTTCGGTGCCGACCGGGGTCAAGGTGTTCAACTGGGTTACCACGATGTGGAAAGGCTCGATGACCTTCGAGACCCCGATGCTGTTTGCCCTCGGATTCATCATCATGTTTACCATCGGCGGTTTCTCCGGCCTGATGCTCGGCGTCGCGCCGGTGGATACGCAATACCACGACACCTACTTCGTGGTGGCGCACTTCCATTACGTCCTGGTAACCGGCGCGCTCTATTCGATTATCGCGGCGTTTTATTACTGGGTACCGAAGTGGACCGGGCATATGTACAACGAAACACTCGGCAAGTTGCATTTCTGGTGGTCGACGATCGCGGTTAACGTATTGTTTTTCCCGCAGCACTTCGTCGGACTGGCGGGCATGCCGCGCCGCATTCCGGACTATTCGCTGCAGTTCGCCGAATTCAACGCGATTTCGAGTATCGGCGGTTTCGCTTTCGGTCTGGCGCAGATTTTCTTCCTTTATATCGTCATCAAGACGATTAAAGGTGGGAAGAAAGCAACCGATAAAGTATGGGAAGGCGCTACCGGTCTCGAATTTGAGCACCTGCCGTCGCCGCCGCCTTACCACAGCTTCACCCAGGCGCCCCCGGTCAGATAAGTTAGCAGAGCGGATTGTGGCATTAATGCAGCAGCAACAGCAGGAGCAAGATTACTTTACCTCCGCGGAACGACGCAAACGCACCTGGCGTATCGTCATCGCGCACCTGCTGGTGGTCGCCGCATTTTTCATCGCCACGTTTTTCTGGGGTAAGTTTGAATGAATAAGACCAACCCCTGGAAACTGGCGCTGATCCCGCTTTTGATGTTCGGTTTCGGCTTCGCCCTGGTGCCGCTATATGACGTGTTTTGTGACATAACCGGCCTCAACGGCAAAACCGGGCGAATCCAGGCCGCCGAAATCGATGTCGACCTGATCGACCGGTCGCGCACGATTGAAGTGCGATTCCTGGCCAACACCAGTTCGGGATTGCCGTGGAGTTTCGAGCCGCTGCAGAAAAAGATGGAAATCCATCCGGGACAGATATACGAAGCCCTGTACCGGGTGCGCAGCACCAGTGGGGAAAAAACCATGGGGCAGGCGATACCGAGCGTTTCGCCGGGCCTTGCCGCGGAGCATTTTAACAAGACCGAATGTTTCTGCTTTACCCAGCAGGTACTCGAGGGCTACGAGACACGCGATATGCCGCTGCGATTTGTCGTCGGTAGCGATATATCGGATAAGATTGAACAGATTACCCTGTCCTATACGTTTTTCAGCCAGGACCAGGGTTAACCAGCATTCCGGATAAAGAGAGAGACCATCCATGAGTAGTACTAGCAACGAAGAATATTACGTACCGCATGGCACCCACTGGCCGATTATCGGCTCTGTCGGGTTGACCCTGACGGTGGTTGGCATCGCCAACTATCTGCACGGTACCTGGAGCATGACCCCGATGTTCGTCGGCCTTGCTATACTGATTTTCATGCTCTACGGCTGGTTCGGGCAAGTGATCACCGAATCGCTTACCGGTTACTATAGCAAGCAGGTGGATACGACTTTCCGCTGGAGTATGAGCTGGTTCATATTCTCCGAAGTCATGTTCTTCGCCGCATTTTTCGGCGCATTGTTTTATGCGCGCCAATACTCGATCCCGTGGCTGGACGGCGCTTCGAATAACGATGCGACGGCACAGTATCTTTGGCCCGATTTCGAAGCCGCCTGGCCGTTGTTGTCGGTGCCGGTGGCCGAAAAGTTCGAGGTCGCCAAACAAGCCATGGGCGCCTGGGGTTTACCGGCGATTAATACCGCGATCCTATTGACCTCCGGCTGGACCGTAACCCTGGCCCACTGGGCGCTCAAGCGCCGGGATAATGCCTGGTTGGTTTACTGGCTGTTCGCCACCGTCGCGCTCGGATTCGGCTTCGTAGTTCTGCAGGGTGTCGAATACGTGCATGCTTATGAAGAATTGAACCTGAGGCTCGATTCGGGAATTTACGGCAGTACATTCTTTATGCTTACCGGTTTCCACGGTTTTCACGTGACCATGGGCGCCACCATGTTGTTGATCATCATGATACGAGCCGCCAAGGGTCATTTCACCCCTGAAAATCATTTCGCCTTCGAAGCGGTTGCCTGGTACTGGCATTTCGTGGACGTGGTTTGGTTGGGACTATTTGTTTTCGTCTACTGGTTATAAGCGGCATCCAGCACCCCAAAGCCCGGCCAGGCCGGGCTTTTTTTTGCCAGTAATAATTCTTAATAATTCTGGGTCAGAGTAAAAACTAATAATTCTGGGTCAGAGTAAAAACTAGTGGGCATACTATTCTTGCCAGAAATGAGTTGAATTTTTACTCTGACCCAAAATTATTGGGAAGGTTTTAGGTGGCGTTTTTTTGGGTGCCGGGCTCGGTTTTGATGGGCCATTGCTCTAGCAGCGATTCGAATTCTGCGGCGGACACCGGTCTGGAATAGAGATAGCCCTGCCCAAAATCACAGCCGAATTCCTTTAGCAACCGATCCTGGGTTTTGGTTTCGACACCTTCCGCGATGACCTTGATTCCCAATTTTTGCGCCATCACGATAATCGCTTCGCACAACGCCAGATCGTTTTTATCGTGTTCCAGATTGCGCACAAACGCCTGGTCGATCTTGAGGTAGTCGATATCGAACTGTTTCAAATATGATAGCGATGAATAACCGGTGCCAAAATCGTCGATCGACATCTGAATCTGGACGTCTCTAAAGTCAAGCAGTCGATTGGTAATCTTGTCGCGGGCGTCCATTAGCAATCCCTCGGTAATTTCGACGCTTATGGCCTGCCCGCTGATGCCGCGTTGCTCGAGGTGCGAAAACCATTGGCTCATGGCGGCTGCGTCGTCGATCCACTGCATCGGCGAGGTATTGATACTCACCTGAAATTTCTTGTCGTATTGCGCGCGCCACCGGTCGGCCTGCTCGATGACTTCGTAGAACACCCAGTTACCAATTTCGGAGATCAGCCCGGTTTCTTCTGCGATCGGGATAAATACGGACGGGCTCACCAAGCCGGACTCGGGGTGATGCCAGCGCAGCAATGCCTCGGCCTTGTTCAGCAAGTTTTCCCGCAGATCGATGATGGGCTGATAGTAGATTTCAAATTGCTCGTCGTTTATCGCCTTGCGCAAGTCGCCAATCATTTTGCGTTTTCTCAGAGCGCGCTGTTGCAATTCGGGGGTAAAGAAATTAAAGCGGTTGCTGCCTTCCGATTTTGCGGCATACATGGCCTGATCCGCGTTATGTTGCAGGTCTCCGATTTGTTTGGAGTCCTGCGGATAAAAGGTCACGCCGATGCTGGCGGTTAGAAATACTTTTTCGTTGTTGAGCTGGAATGGCAGCGTCATCGAGTCCAGCAATTCCTGGCAGATTGGCTGAACCGATAACTGGTCGTCGATATTGCCGAGTATAATTGTAAACTCGTCGCCGCTGAGCCTTGATACGGTGTCGATTTCGCGTACGTTTTTTTTCAAACGGCTGGCTATTTCGATTAACAGCAGATCGCCCATGTCGTGGCCCAGCGAGTCGTTAACATCCTTGAAACGATCTATGTCCAGATACATTAGCGCCATCGACTGATTACTGCGATCGCAGGAGCGCATTTCATGTTCGAGTTTTTGCAGAAATAGATTGCGGTTTGGCAGGCCGGTCAGGGAGTCGAAATTAGCCTGGTTCCAGATGACGGTCTCGGCGTGTTTGCGTTCCGAAATGTCACGTATATAGGCGTTGAACTCCTGCAGGTCGGGCGAATCGATAACCGACAGGGAAAGTTCCACCGGGAATTCATGCCCCTCGCGATGTTGGGCGTGAATTTCGATCAAGGTATTCATGACCCTGGCTTCGCCAGTTTCCAGAAACCTTGCCATGCCTTTCAGGTGAGCTGCCCGGTAGCGTGGCGGGATAATCGTCTCTACAATTTTATGGTCGAGAATTTCTTCCGCGCTCCAACCGAAAATTTTCTCCGCCTGCTTGTTCCAGCCGGTGATATAACCGTCGAAGTCCATTTTCACCAGTGCGTCGATGGATGTCTCGATAAACGCCTCTAGCTGGGCATGTTGCGCCAGGATGATTTCTTTCTTTTGCCGCAGATCTGTTTCTAGTGCCCTGATTCTGTCCTCGAGCAAGGCCTTCTCATCATGGTCAATATTCTCGTCTGCGGGAGAATCGGTGTCGGGCATATTTGAAAACTCGATGAATAGCAGCCATGAGTATAGTATTTTTTAGTAGGACAACCGGGACAAAAAAAAAAGCCCGGTTAAACCGGGCTTTCTCGCAGTTGGCTCAGTGCTCAGGCAACGAACGATGTCTTGATAGTCTTGAAGGCATTGCCTTCGATTTGACGTATCCGTTCTGCCGAAACACCATATTCATCGGCAAGTTCGTGCAGCGTCGCCTTGGGTTCGGTCAACCAGCGGCGCGTGACGATAGCCTTGCTGCGATCATCGAGCTTTTCGAGCGCCGCCCCCAGCATTTGCATATTGTTTTGCTCGGTGTTCTGAGCTTCGAGCAGCAATTCGGGTGAAGGCGTATTCGATGCCAGCGTGTAGGCGGGCGTCAGATAGGCCGAATCTTCATCTTCGTCGCCGGATAAATCGAAGGCAAGGTCGTAATTGTTTAATCGGCTTTCCATTTCGATAACGTTTTCCCGGGTCACGCCCAGGGTTTCGGCGACATGGTCTATTTCTTCCGACTTGAACCAGCCCAGACGGGTTTTCTGGCTGCGTAGTTTAAAGAATAACTTACGCTGCGCCTTGGTGGTGGCCACCTTGACGATGCGCCAGTTTTTCAGGATGTATTCGTGAATTTCCGCCTTGATCCAGTGCACGGCAAAGGAAACCAGGCGCACACCGACTTCGGGGCGAAAACGTTTTACGGCTTTCATCAGACCGATGCTGCCCTCCTGGATTAGGTCGGGAACCGGCAGGCCGTAGCCGGCGTAGTTATTGGCAACTTTAATGACAAAACGCAAGTGGGGTAAAACCAGCTTGTGAGCGGATTCGATATTACCCGTCTCCTGTAAATCCTTTGCCAGTGAATACTCTTCTTCAGCGCTCAATACAGGCACGCTCCTGGCAGCCTGAATATAGGCGTCCAGGTTAGAGCTGCCCAGCAGTACGGGCATGGTATTACGTGTATTGACCAGTTCTGTGCTCATAAATGACCTCGATTTGACTATTATTTAGCACTCATGCTGTTCGAGTGCTAGCAATTAGAGCATATTCAATGCTAAAAGTTCAAGTCTATTAGCAAATATTAATATACCCTCTAAACGCGCGGTTAATAACGAAAAACTATAGTGAATACGTCTCAAAGTCGGCCTTGGACTAGTCCTTTGCGCCAAACCCCAGGTCGGTCCGGCGCCGGCTATATTAGCGAAAATAGGCCGGAATCCGGCAACCGGTCTTCTATTAACCCGGCGGCATGCTTAACCGCCGGGTTAATGATGATCTGCCGGCGGGTAAATCATTGAAATTCAACATAGTTGTCGTAGACGTGCGCGATGCCGGCGCAGCGGAAGTGGAACATGGCCATGTCCACGGGCCCGGCGGTCAGGTTCACGAAAAACTCGGGATTATCCCGCGGTTCAGGGATTTAGCGCTTCGCTCTGACGCTTGACACCGACCAGGGTGCGCAGGCGCGCCAGTAAATCGTCTTCGTCTACCGGCTTGGTAATGAAATCGTTGGTGCCGGTGCCGAACATCGCCGTGAAATCAGTACGTTCGTCTTCCGCGGGCTCGATCGTCATCAGCAGAATCGGCAGGCTTAGATAATCCAGTCCCAAATCGTTGCGTACCGCCTGAATGAGCCCAAATCCGCCCATTTTACTGGTTAACATCAAGTCGGTAATCATAACGTCGAAACTGCAGTTGGCGTCGGCTGCCAGATCCTGTCGCAGGCACTCGAGCGCTTCCTGCGCTTCGCGGAAATGGATATATTCGATGTTATTCTTGTCCAGAATTCCGGTGGTGATGGCGGTCGAGGTGGCGCTTTTGTCGACATATAGGATCTTTATCGGCAATTCGTTGTAGCTGCCGAGATAATTAAGAATGAAGTTGACCAGCGATTTGTGGCCTTCTGCCTTGTCGAAATAGGCGGTCACCGCGTCGGTGTCGTCCATGTCGGCGTCCATTGCTCGCGGTTTGGTATCGCCGGAGACGACGAATATAGCCGTGTCTTTGTTTTTCGGGGTCTGGCGAATCGCTTCGATCAGTTGATAACCGTCGGTGTCCGGCAAGTTGGTGCCGGTAGTGATAATTTCGAACTCGAATCGTTTAACCGCGGTCATTGCTTCCTTGCCGTTGCCGCAGGCAATGATATCGAGTTCAGGTGCGCGGTTCGATATCTCCTTGAACAAAATAGTGCGCGCCGAATCCGAAGAGTCGATTAGTAATAGTCGGCGTTTTACAGGCATTTGGCGTCTGCTTAGCTTGGTTCTATTTGGTTTAGGTGCCGGGCAACTGCAATCCAGGAGCCGGTCAGTCCAAGTAGAGTACTAGATGTTATCAGAATGATAAAGTCGTGAAATGAAAAAGTGATCAAGGCCATTTCCGACTGATATAACAGGTTCAGGCGCGCCAGTGGTCCTGAAATTGCAAGATAGCCTATTTCGACGATCAGCCAGGATAACAGGCCGCCCAGCAGGCCGTACCAGAGGCCGCCATAAAGGAATGGGCGACGAATAAAGGCGTCAGTGGCCCCGATTAATTTGGTGACGATTATTTCCTGGTAACGGTTCTGGATATCGAGGCGGATGGTGTTGCCGATGATTAATAATACCGCGCAGGCAAACAGGATGGTGATAATGGTGACCGATCGTTTGGCGATTTCGATAATCGTATAAAGCCTTTCCAGCCACTCGGTATCCAACTTGGCAATCGCAATTTCCGGTATCGACTGCAGCTTTTTTACCAGGTTGCGTATTTCGAAGGTATCGGCCGCGACCGGTTCGACTACGATGGTATGGGGCAGGGGATTGCTGCTCAAGGTATCGATACTCTTGCCAAAACCGGAGTTTTGTCGAAACTCTTCGAGCGAATGATCGCGTGGGATGAAGCGGATAGATTCTACTTGGCGCATGCTGCGGATATCCTGTGCTAGCGCGCGCGCGCGTTTGTCATCGAGATCGAGATCGAGATAAAGGCTGACCTGTGAACTCGAACGCAAATCACCCGCCATGGCGTCGATATTTTTCAAGAACAGATAAAACCCGCCGGGCAGCGATAAAGTGATGCCGATTACGGCAACCGTCATGATGGTTGTGGCCGGTGCCTGGTATATCTTGCCGAGGCTGAATACCAAAGACTGCAGATGGTGCAGGAAATAGGCGGATATGGCGTTCGTGACCGCCGGCTTATGGCGTCGAATGTTAGTCGCCATTTATTATTATCCTCGGACTGCGAACGTCAATCTGGTCGCGTTGCCCGGTGTTTGGCGCGGGCATGCCAATGCAGGTTTCGACCTGCGGGTAACGGGTTTCGCGTTCGTGGCAACCTGACCCGCGCGCGTCCTGCGGCGGTCGGCAAAGGGGACTAGCGCCAGCCATCGTTGCGCCACCCCTCATCCACGGCGAGGTCGTTTAGAATCAACTGGCCCCGGTTGAGCGTCAGGCGGGGCTTGTCCAGTTCTTCGATCAGCCCGAGATCGTGGCTCGCGACCAGCACGGTTACGCCTACCTGATTGAAATCGAGGAATATTTGCATAATTTCGCGCGACAGCACCGGATCGAGATTACCGGTGGGTTCGTCTGCCAGCAGCAGCATGGGTTTGTGCACCACCGCGCGCGCGATTCCGACGCGCTGTTGTTCACCGCCCGACAGTGTGATCGGCATCGACTTTTCCTTGTTCAGTAATCCTACTTTATCGAGTGCGGCACGCGTGCGCTTGGCGATTTCCTGGCGGCGATGACCCTGGATTTGCAGCGGTAGTGCGACATTGTCGAATACCGGGCGATCGAATAATAGTTGGTGATCCTGGAAGATGATGCCGATGTTGCGGCGGATATGGGGAATGCGTTGTCTGGCGACATTGTTGAGATTGATTCGGTTCAGCAAGGCCTGACCACGGGTCGGTTTTTCGATTAGCGCGATAATTTTCAGCAGGGTGCTCTTGCCGGCGCCGGAATGCCCGGTGATAAACGCCATTTCACCATCACCGAGATGCAGCGAAACGTTGGTCAGCGCTTCGTAACCACCCTCGTAACGCTTGGTTACATTGTGAAATTCGATCATGGGTTCGGATCAGGCTCGGGTTTCGGTCAGCAGCGCGTCGACAAATTCTTCGTTATTGAAAGGCCGCAGGTCATCCACCGATTCACCGACCCCGATATAGCGAATCGGGGTTTGCAATTGTTCGGCGACATTAAAGATCATGCCGCCCTTAGCCGTGCCGTCGAGCTTGGTCAGGACGATACCTGAAATACCGACTGCATCTCTGAAATTGCTGGCCTGCGCCAGTGCGTTCTGACCGGTAACCGCGTCGAGCACCAGCAGCGTTTCCTGCGGAGCGTCGGGATCGAGCTTGGCCATGACACGTTTTATTTTTTCCAATTCGTCCATCAGGCTGAGCTGGGTATGCAGCCGTCCGGCGGTATCGGCGATTAGTACATCCATACCGCGCGCCTGCGCGGACTGCAGCGCGTCATATATTACCGAGGCTGAATCGGCGCCCTGGCCCTGCTTGACGACCGGAATCTCGAGTCGATCTCCCCAGATCTGCAATTGTTCCACCGCGGCCGCGCGAAAGGTGTCGCCGGCCGCCAGCATCACCTTGAGACCCTGATTCTTGAATTGCTGGGCGAGTTTGCCGACGGTCGTGGTTTTACCGGCGCCATTGACGCCGACCATGAGAATCACAAAGGGTTTCTTATCGGTATCGATGCGCAGCGGGACCGTGCAGGGCGCGAGAATCTCGGTCATCGTATTCTTAAGCACGCCGATTAGCGTTTCGCTATCGCCCAATTGGCTGCGCCGCAGCGATTCGGTCAAGGTCGAGGTTATTTTTCCGGTGGCCTGAATGCCGACATCGGCCATCAGCAACCGGTCCTCGAGCTGCTCCAGCAAAGTCTCATCGATTTGCTTTTTTCCGAGTAATAAATCGGTCAGTCCGCCGGACAGATTTTCTCGGGTCTTGGTCAGGCGTTGACGCAGGGAGGCGAACAGCCCGGACGGCTTGTCCTGGTCCTCCTTGGCGGCAGATTTAAATCCGAACATCGTTTTTCCGGGTGACATAATTCAGGCACAATATGCTAACAGAAAGCGATTCCATCTGTGCACTTCATAACCCGCGTAAAACGTGAATATGGCGACTTCCCGGAAATCCCGGATCAGAATTATCGGCGGCAAGTGGCGCGGCCGCAAAATCGATGTCCTCGAGGCCGATGGCCTGCGCCCGACGCCGGACCGAGTGCGTGAAACACTGTTCAATTGGCTGGCTGATCGTTGCCGGGGAGCGACGGTGCTGGACTGTTTTGCCGGTAGTGGGGTGCTGGGCCTGGAGGCACTGTCGCGTGGCGCTAATCGTTTGATTGCGCTGGAGCAGAATGTGCAGGCAGTCGAGCATCTGCAACGGCAGGCAGAGCTGTTCGAGGCCGGGGCGATCGAAGTAATCGGCGGTGACGCGCTTGCATCGATAGCCCGGTTAGGTCAAAAATTCGATCTGGTATTTAT
>Ga0136654_1000036_pt1 | contig 45597 bp, 45 predicted proteins | sample InaspJWI70metaG_FD_94865 | JGI IMG/M metagenome (GOLD analysis project Ga0136654, IMG submission 94865) | Marine gutless worms symbiont microbial communities from Oahu, Hawaii - Inanidrilus sp. 1 OAHU.JWI-70 metaG (version 2) | ecosystem: Host-associated > Annelida > Digestive system >... | reverse complement strand
TCGACACTCGCGCTCGCACTGGCGCTCAAGCGTATCGATTTGCTTAACCTCGAGCAGGGAATACTTTCGACGCTGGCGTTGTTACCGGCAATCGCGGGGATGATGCTGGGCCGGCGAATTCGAAGCAGAATTTCCGAACCCCGTTTCAGGAAAATATTTTTTACTTCCCTACTCGCGCTCGCTGCCTATATTATCATGGTAGCCCTGGGCGAATGCGGATGATCGATCCGGCAACCGCGTCGGCATCAGGGATGAAACCGTTTCCGCCAGTCAAATCGTTGGTTGACCGCTGATAGCAATGGATAAAAATCGAATTCGATGATAAACAAGGCCCGTCAATTCGCCACCCGGATGCATGCGTCGATCGATCAGCGACGCAAGTACAGCGGCGAACCCTATATCGTTCACCCGGCGGCAGTGGCAAAACTGGTTGCCGGCGTTACCGACGATGCAGCTATGATAAGCGCCGCCTGGCTGCACGATGTGGTCGAGGATACCCCGGCAACGCTCGCGCAAATCGAAATCGAATTCGGCAACGAGATTGCAACCTTGGTTGACGAACTAACCGATATCTCGACCCCGGTTGACTAACTAACCGATATCTCGACCCCGCAGGACGGCAACCGCAGGGCACGCAAGCAAATTGATTTGAAACACACACAGGCCGCGTCACCGCGGGCGAAGACGGTCAAACTCGCCGATCTGATCGATAATTCGTACTCTATCTCCGAACACGACCCGGGCTTCGCCAAAATTTACATGGCGGAGAAAAAACGACTGCTCGTGGTGTTACGGGAAGGCAATCCGACTCTTTATGCGATGGCGATGGAAATCGTCGAAGCCTACTACAAACGCTAGCCCGCATATCTTACCGCTTTAGGTCGCGAGGGCATCGCCAAGACGCCGGGGCGGCCGCAGCGGGAAATCGGTGAGATGTGCGGGTTAACGCGAATTTCGCGATTTTTCAGTTTTTCACCGATTTTTCACAGCGGCCCGGTATAAATGACTCCATCGACTCAGGAATCGTTTATAAATAAGGTGAACGCAATGAATCTAAAGCTACCAAACCGGATTACCGCGCTGTTACTGCCGTTAACGCTGTTGAGCGCCGTCGTGGCACAGGCCGCCTCCCACCCGTTCGAGTTTCATGCCGACGCGCGCATGCAGCATGCGCAGTACGGCCCCATCGAGCAGGCTTACGGTTACGTCTATGTCGTCACCGATGACGCCGGCAACGGCAGCATCAACGTCATGTTTTCCAACGGCAGCGGCCTCGATCTGGCGCAGTTCAACGCGCGCGTCAAATTTCTGGACGCGGCGGGCGCGATCATCGAGGAAGAATACTTCGATTGCTGGATGGATGCGGAGGGCCTGCGGGAAGCCATCGAATGCAAGGTGACAAAACCGCTGTCGCTGCCCGATTTCGACACCGTCGAAGTCGACTTCTATCTGTCCGAAATCGATGAACTCAGTGCCTCGGCGGCCGTGTATTGATCCCCACCCGCCTTGCGCGGCGAGATGACAGCAAAACAGGATCTGATAGAGTGCCGTTACCATGGCGCTCAGACTCGACCATTTTTTCATTTTGACCGGTACACCGGAGCCCGCGGCCGATTTACTGCGCAAGATCGGTATGATCGAAGGTGCGAGTAACACACATCCCGGCCAAGGCAGCGCCAACCGGCGCTTCTTTTGCGCCAACACGACGCTCGAGTTGCTGTATCTGCACGACGTCGCCGAGGCGGAAAACGGACCCGGCATGCAACTCGGATTGGCGCAACGACTGGAATTCGACCAGGCATCTCCCTTCGGGCTGATTTTCAGGACCGACACCGACTCCGCAGCTTTCCCGGCTTGGGCTTATTATCCGGATTATCTACCCGACGGTATGCACTTCCTGGTGGGCGCCAATTCCGCCGATTTACCGGAACCGCTGTGTATCTGCATGCCCGACCGACTGCAACCCCCGGCCGATGCGGCCCCACCGGAAAATCCCGACTGGCGCCTGACCGGGCTGCGCATTTCCGTACCGGTAGCGCGGCCTTCGGAAACCCTAGAGCGAATTGCTGCCTGTCCCGAGGTTTCCGTCAACCCGGGGCATCCGCATTTGCTCGAGCTGACTTTCAATCATCAACAACGGGGCCGAACGCATGACTTCGGTCCTTGCCTGCAACTGATAATCCGCTGCTAGGATCGGCTTTTACTATCGAGTCTCGAGCTGTCTTCCGTAAGCCGGTTGTTAGCTCGATGTTTACCTCGGTTCATTTGACTTGCCGCTGGATGCGGTCCCTCCGTGATTAACCCTACTCTTTGTATTTTGATGTTTATCGAACGCTCTTCTATCATGCGGTCATCTTTTTAAAGGATTATTGCCATGCTCGAAATTAACCAGCCCGCCCCCGCATTTACCACGGTCAATCAGGATGGAGATCAAATCAGCCTCGCGCAATACCGTGATGAAAAGAATATCGTGCTCTATTTTTATCCCAAGGACGATACCCCCGGATGCACCCTCGAGGCGAACGAGTTTACCGGGCTGATCGAACAGTTCGCCGCCGCCGATACCCTGGTACTCGGCATCAGCAAGGATAGCTGTGAAAAGCATCAAAAGTTCATCAACAAGCACGGTCTCAAGGTTGAGCTATTGGCCGACACCAACGGCGAGGTATGCGAACTCTACGGCACCTGGGGAGAGCGCCAGTTCATGGGCAAGAAGTATATGGGCATCGGCCGTTCTACTTTCGTGATCGACAAATTGGGTAAGCTCGCGCATGTCGACTACAAGGTAAAAGCCAAGGGCCACGCCCAGGCAATGCTGGAGCTGGTGCAGGGTTTAAGCTAGATTAGCAGCGACCAGAGCCGTTATTTGAGATGGCTTGGTTTGGCGACCAGCCAGGTTGCTGCGAGCTTCAGGATGCCCCAATTTTCTAGATCCTTGCCGCGCCATGCAAATTTGCGCGGGGTGACCATACGATGTGGAATACTCGCGGCTTTAAACAAAAACCGTGAATTGTGCACTTGTGGAATGCCGCCATTTCATTATAATCGCGCGCCTGATCCTGCCCTGTAACCCCCAATGAGCACGCAACGAGACAATCTGCGAAATATCGCAATCATCGCGCATGTCGACCACGGTAAAACCACGCTGGTCGACCAGTTATTACGCCAGTCCGGTACGCTCGACAGTCGCGCCGAAATCAGTGAACGGGTCATGGACTCGAACGAGTTGGAAAAGGAACGCGGCATCACTATTCTGTCGAAGAATACCGCGATCAACTGGCGGCAGCCGAGCGGGGGGCGGGAATTTCGTATCAATATCGTCGACACCCCGGGACACGCCGATTTCGGTGGCGAAGTAGAGCGCATCCTGTCGATGGTCGACTCGGTGCTGCTGTTGGTGGACGCCGTCGAGGGACCGATGCCGCAAACCCGTTTCGTCACGCAAAAAGCCTTTGCCATGGGATTTACCCCGATCGTCGTGATCAACAAGATCGACCGTAACGGCGCCCGCCCAGACTGGGTCATCGACCAGGTTTTCGAGCTGTTCGACCGGCTCGGCGCCAGCGACGAGCAACTCGACTTCCCGGTAATTTACGCTTCGGCGCTTAACGGCTATGCCAGCACCGGCGACGCAGACCGCAGCGGCGACATGACGCCGCTGTTCGAGGCGATCGTGGAATACGTCAATCCACCGCAGGTAGAAATCGACGGACCGTTCCAACTGCAGGTTTCGAGCCTCGACTACGATAGTTACAAGGGGGTACTCGGCATCGGCCGCATCACCCGGGGACAGGTGGCGCGCAATACCGCAATTAAAATCATCGGTGCCGACGAAAAAATCCGCGACGGACGCATGATGCAACTATTCGGCTTCAACGGGCTGCAACGGGTCGAGGTCGAATCGGCCCAGGCCGGCGATATCATCGTGTTTTTCCGGTATCGACCAGATTTATATTTCCGATACGCTATGCGATCGCAACCATATCGAAGCGCTGCCGCCGCTGACGGTCGACGAACCCACCGTCAGCATGACCTTCAGCGTCAACAGTTCACCCTTCTGCGGCAAGGAAGGCAGGTTCTTGACTTCGCGCCAGATCGAAGAACGCCTGCGCCGCGAGTGCTTGCACAATGTCGCTCTGCGCGTCGAGCAACTAGCAGACGCCGACAAATTCCGCGTCAGCGGCCGCGGCGAACTGCACCTCGGGATATTGATTGAAAATATGCGGCGCGAGGGTTTCGAACTGTCGGTGTCGCGACCCGAGGTTATCCTCCGCGAAATCGACGGCCAAACCTGCGAACCCTACGAGCAACTCACCGTCGATGTCGAGGAAGCGAACCAGGGCGCGGTCATGGAAGCCCTTGGCAAACGCAAGGCCGAGCTCAAGGATATGCTGCCCGACGGTAACGGCCGCGTGCGTATCGACTATGTAATTCCGTCACGCGGATTGATCGGCTTCCAGGCCGAATTCATGACCCTGAGCTCAGGCAGCGGATTGATCTACCATGTTTTCGATCATTACGGCCCAAAGATCGAGGGCGCCATCGGTCAACGCCAGAACGGCGTGCTGATCTCGACCGCCACCGGCAAGGCGCTAGCTTACGCGCTGTTCAACCTGCAGGAGCGCGGCCGCCTATTGATCGGACATGCCGAACCGGTTTACGAGGGTATGGTCGTCGGTATACACAGTCGCGCCAACGATCTCGTGGTCAACCCGCTCAAGGCCAAACAGCTGACCAATATCCGCGCCGCCGGCACCGATGAAAACTTGATACTGACCAAACCCGTCAAGCTGACGCTGGAACAGGCGCTGGAATTTATCGACGACGACGAACTGGTCGAAGTCACGCCGCAGAGCATCCGTATCCGTAAAAAACTCTTGCTCGAGCACGAACGCAAGCGCGCCTCACGCAGCAGCGCTGCCTGAACTGGCCCGACCCACCGCTTTTGTCCTAAAGCGCTGACTTGTATAATTGCGCGTTCCGCAACCGGCTGTTCGCGCATGACAATCCATTATTTCGCCTTCGGCTCCAACCTCTCCAGCCGCCGTCTGCTGGCGCGTATCCCGGGTGCGTCCAAAAACTGCGTCGCCACCCTGCCCTGACACCGGCTATGCTGGCACAAGAAAGGTCAGGATCGCTCCGGCAAATGCGATATCTTCGTCACCGATAACCCGGATGACATCGTCTACGGCGTGGTTTACCAAATGACCCATGACGACAAGTTGGAACTCGACGGCTACGAAGGCGCGGGGATCGGTTACGAGCGCAGGCAAATCGGCGTCACCGCATTACACGGCCCGACGCTTGACGCCTTTACCTACTGCGCACTGCAAGTGGATCACCGGCGGCAACCTTATCACTGGTACAAAGAGCACGTCTTGCGCGGCGCGCTGGAACACGGCTTTCCTGCGACCTATATCGAACACATCAGGGCTACGCCTTCGATCGAGGATCCCGGCCATATCGGGGACTTGATGGAGGCCGACGGCTGGCGGCTGACCCCGATCGAGCTCGACGCCGGCGAAACCATTCCCGAAGATTTGAGCGGCTTCGATGCGATGCTGTGCATGGGCGGACCGATGGATACCTGGATGGAAGACGACTACCCGTGGCTGGTCGAGGAAAAACGTCGCCTACGCGAATGGGTGGTCGAGTCGCAAAAACCGTTTCTCGGGTTCTGTCTCGGCTGCCAGTTGTTGGGCGAAGTGTTGGGCGGCAAGGTGCAGGCGTCACAGCCCGCGGAAATCGGCGTGCTCGATATCCGGATGACGGCGGCCGCCCGCCAGGACGCGCTGTTCGGCGGCTACCCCGAAACGATTCAGGCGGTGCAATGGCACTCCTACGAGGTCGTCGATCTCGAACACAATCCCGACGTGACCCTGCTGGCTTCGTCGGCCGGTACTCGCTACCAGATATTCAAATACCGCGAGCACGCCTATGCGGTGCAGTTTCACGTCGAAGTGCGCGCCGATACGGTCAGGCAGTGGGGTTGCATACCGGAGTATCGGGCAGCGCTCGAAGACAGTCTCGGCGCCGGTGCGCTGGCCGAATTCGATCGTGCGGCGCGCGCTGCCATGCCGCAGATGAATCGCTTGGCGCAATTGCTATACGAAAATTTCAAACGGCTGCTCTGAACAGGTTTTAACAGGCGCGGGCTTATTTACGGCTCGGATCTGACTGCGCAGGAACTTCAAATCAAATATTCGCCAACCGCGTCCTGATTCCATTCGACGCCGCTTCCGAGGACGCCGTCGACGATTGCCATACCCTTTTCCAATGCCAGCGGCGCCTTGAGAATCGGGTTCCACCAGTCCGCGTATTCGAGCCAGTGCGCGCTTGGCGTGCAGCACAGCAACTGTGCGCTAAGCTCCGGCCACAGATGGCTGGACAGTGCCAAGCCGTGCGTCTGCGCCAATGCCGTGGCTCGCATCCAGCCGCTTACACCGCCGATTTTCATGACGTCCGGCATCACATAGTCGGAGGCGCCGGCATCGATGGCATGCTGTAAATCCAGCGTCCCCCACCAGTTTTCACCGCACTGAATCGGGGTAAGCACCGCGTTTTTAATTTGCGCGTGCCCGGAATAATCGTGAGCGAGCGTCGGTTCTTCGATCCAGGTCAAGCCCTCCCCATCGAGGATTCGAATGCGTTCGATAGCCGCCGTCGGCATCAGACTCTGGTTATAGTCAACCATGATCGCCATGTCGTCCCCTACCGCTCGGCGCATCGCACGAATTACGGCGACATCTTCAGCGACGCTAGGATAGCCTATTTTTGCCTTGACCCCAGTAACGCCCCGCAACGCCCAGCGCTCGGCCGTGCGGGCGCAGTCTTGCGGTCCGTCATAACCGACCGCCCCGTAACATCGCACCGGCTTTGCTGCGCCGCCGAGTAATTGCAGCAAGGATATATCGTTTACCCGGGCGAGCGCATCCCATAACGCCATATCGATCGCGGCGAGCGCCATGCCAACGAGACCCTGGGTTCCCAGCAATCGGAATCTCCGCGCCAGCATCTGCTCGATCTCCGCCGGGGCCAAGGTCGCTCCCTGCACCAGCTCTGCAATATTTCGAATCAACTCCGCGGTGGGTTTGAGCGCGGCCTGGGTATAGGTGAACACCATGCCGTGGCCCTGCACACCGGTATCGGTGACGACGTCCGTTAGCACCAGCGGCGACTCGCAAATCACGCCGCTCGCGGTCCGGTGCGGCGCATTCATCGGTACGCGCACGGCGCGCACATCGATCGATTTTATTACAGGGGCGGATTCCGGCATATTCGTGTCTCCTGGGGTTATCGGTAATACCCGCGGAAGCCGCGACAAGGCCAGGTGTCGAGGCGATCTTGTGGCAAGGCTGCAAATTTATTATTGCCGCGAAGATTCCTTTCCCGGTGTATACCGCCGGCAGTATACTCGCAAAGCGCGCGTCGAATCCCGGGCGAATTGCTACAATCGCGGGCTAAAACCCAGCACGCGCACCTGGCCGGGCAGCGCCGGATTGAATAGGTGGTTGTGCCAGTAGGTCGCCTGAAAATACTCGTCGTCCCGGTCCATCGATCTGACATCGAAATCGAATTCGTATTCGATACTGCCTTCCGCGAAGCGCAGTCGGCACTGACCCGCCTCGAGCAAGGCATCGGCAATCGTTGAATCGTCGCTGAACAGCGCGCTCAATTCGGATTCGAACTGATCGGTTTCGTGATAGTGTAGCTCGGCCAATATGCGCAGCCCGTATTTGATCCATTCGCGCGAGTCGTGGGTTTTGCGGATGATGTGACGGAACTCGCCGGTGCGATCGGCGGGATTCCGGCGATTGATCAAAAAACTGATTCGCCCCTGTTCGTCGCCACCCGCCAACGCATGGATGCCTGCGCTCATGCCGACGCTGGGGCGCCCGCCCTGTTCGCGCATGGCAAGCTTGCGCAAGCGGCACTGCCAGGCAATAAAACTTCGATAGTCTGCTGCTAGTTGCATGAACAATTGCGATTCAATCTGCCGCTATACCCGGTTGCAACCCGGGCGAAAAAACCGTCTCGCCGAACCGCCATCGGGGCTACGGGAACTATTCATGCTTGCTGACTGCGGCGTTCCCGATTTGCCCGAGCCGGCTAGAACAGGCCTTCTACCTGCCCATCCGCGTTTAAATGGATATTGTCCGCCGACGGCACCCGCGGCAAGCCCGGCATAGTCATGATGTCGCCGCAAACCGCAACGATGAACTCGGCGCCCGCCGACAGGCGCACTTCGCGAATCGGCACTTCGTGCCCGCTCGGCGCACCCATGAGGGCCGGGTCGGTGGAAAAACTGTACTGAGTCTTCGCCATACACACCGGGAAATGACCATATCCATCGGCTTCGAACTTGGCAAACTGATCGCGCACCTTTTTGTCGCCGATGATATCGTCGGCGCCGTAAAGCGAGCGCGCGATATGGCGTGCCTTGTCCCACAGTTTCATGTTGTCGTCGTAAAGCGTGTGGAACTGCGCCTGGCCGGAATCGGCGACTTCGGCAACGTGCTTTGACAGTTCCTGGGTACCCTTGCTGCCCTCGCCCCAATGGTTACAGTCGAAGGCTTTGACGCCAAACTCTTCGCAAAATTCCCGGATCGCACCGAGCTCGGCCTCGGTATCGGCGGAGAAGCGGTTGATCGCAACGGTTACCGGAACGCCGTACTGCTTCAGGTTGCGGATATGCCGGCCCAGGTTTTCGCATCCCTTCTTAATCGCCTCGACGTTTTCGCCGGCGAGTCGATCCTTGGCGACGCCGCCGTGCATCTTAAGCGCGCGCGCGGTCGCGACCAGCACTACCGCGTCGGGCGAGAGACCCGCCTTGCGGCATTTGATATCGAAAAATTTCTCGGCGCCGAGATCGGCACCGAACCCGGCTTCTGTCACCACGTAATCGGCGAGTTTGAGCGCGGTTTTGGTCGCAATCACCGAGTTACAGCCGTGCGCGATATTGGCAAAGGGACCACCGTGGATAAACGCCGGATTGTTTTCCAGGGTTTGCACCAGGTTAGGCATGAAGGCATCTTTGAGCAGCACCGTCATTGCGCCGGGAGCATTGACGTCGCGCGCATGTACCGGTTTCAGGTCGCGCGTATAGCCGACCACGATATTGCCGATACGGCGGCTAAGGTCGTCGAGGTCGTTCGCGAGGCAGAAAATCGCCATGATTTCGGAGGCCACGGTAATATCGAATCCGCTTTCGCGCGGGGTACCGTTGCCGGGGCCGCCGAGGCCGATGGTGATATCGCGTAGGGTTCGGTCGTTCATATCCATGACCCGTTTCCAGGTGATGCGGCGCGGATCGAGACCCGACTTGTTTTCCCAATGTAGGTGGTTATCGACCAGCGCCGACAGCAGATTGTGCGCCGCGCCGATGGCGTGAAAGTCACCGGTAAAGTGCAGGTTGATATCTTCCATCGGAACCACCTGAGCATAACCGCCGCCGGCCGCGCCGCCTTTCATCCCGAAACAGGGGCCGAGGCTCGGCTCGCGCAGACACATGACCGCCTTTTTCCCGATGCTGTTGAGGCCGTCGCCCAGACCGACCGTGGTAGTGGTCTTGCCCTCGCCCGCCGGGGTCGGGGAAATCGCCGTTACCAGGATTAACTTGCCATCCGGCTTGTCTTTGAGCGAATCGATGAATTCGGTTGTCAGTTTCGCCTTGTCATGCCCGAAGGGCTTGAAATCGGCCGGGGAAATATCGAGCTTTTGCGCGATTTCCGTAATCGGTTGCAGGGTTGCTTCACGTGCAATTTCGATATCGCTTTTTGCCATTTTTTTGTCTCCAGGACGAAGATTTCTACGCGCTGTAATGCAGCGCGTTGCGGCTATTTACCTCCATGCCGCGTCAACAGGGATCGGCAGGGTACCAAGTCGGCGTATCATAGGGTTTGCAGCGCCCGGAAAGTATCTCGAAAGCGACACATTATTAAGGATCAAAACCCGTAACATTAAGGATCAAAACCCGTAACCCTGCCGTTTTCGCGCTACGGTGCCTGCGGTCCGATCGCTTAGCAGTCCAGGGTGTTTTCGCGTTCCCAACTACTCAGATGGGTCGCATAGCTGTCCCAGGCCTGCAGCTTGAGCTTGACGTAGGCGTCGACCAGTTCATCGCCCAAGCCTTCGCGAATCACCTTGTTCTTGTCAAAGGCGCGGATCGCATCCAGCAGGTTCAGCGGTAACTTGCGCGCACTCTTGGCGCGATGTCCTTCCTCGTACATATTCAGGTGGGTCGGCTCGCCCGGATCGCGCTTATTGGCAACGCCGTCGAGGATCGCAGCCAATACACCGGCCTGCAGTAGATAGGGATTCGCCGCACCATCCATCAGCCGCAGTTCGAAACGCCCGTCTTCCGGCACGCGAATCATATGGGTGCGGTTATTACCCGCATAGGTCACCGCATTCGGCGACCAGGTCGCGCCCGACATCGTGCGTGGTGCATTAATGCGTTTATAGCTGTTGACCGTCGGATTGAAGATCGCCGCCAGGTCGGAGGCGGAGTGCATGATGCCGCCGAGCGCCTTGTAAGCCAGCGGCGACAGTCCGAGACCGCGCGGATCCTTGCGCCCGGTCGCGAACAGGTTTTTCTTACCGGCGCGATCCCACAGCGAGACATGCGCGTGGCAGCCGTTGCCGGTTAAATGTTTGAACGGCTTGGGCATGAAGGTCGCGCGCAAGCCGTGCTGCTCGGCGATCGACTTGACCATGAATTTAAAAAACACGTGCTTGTCGGCGGTTTGCAATGCGTCGTCGTAATCCCAGTTCATTTCGAACTGGCCATTGGCATCTTCGTGATCGTTCTGGTAGGGATTCCAGCCGAGCTTGATCATGCAGTCGCAGATTTCACCGACCACCGGATACTGACGCATCAGCGCCAGCTGGTCATAACAGGGCTTGGCCTGGGTATCGGCGGCGTCGGCGATATTCTCGCCGTCGGGCGTAATCAGGTGATATTCGCATTCGACCCCGGTTTTCATGCGGTAGCCTTTGCGCTGCGCCTTGGCGAGCTGGCGCTTCAACGCTACCCGTGGCGAGGCTTCGACTTCCTTGCCGTCCATCCACAGGTCACCCGCGACCCAACCGATTTCCGGTTTCCAGGGTAACTGGATCAGGCTATCCGGATCCGGAATCGCAAACATGTCGGGATGCGCCGGCGTCATATCGAGCCAGGCGGCGAAGCCGGCAAAACCGGCGCCGTCTTTCTGCATGCCCTTGATAGCGCGCGCGGGCACCAACTTGGCGCGCAGCACGCCGAACAGGTCGACCCAGCTCACCAGGAAGTATTTTATTTTTTTCTGCTTAGCAATCGCTTCGAGATCCTTAGCCATTTTTGCCCCCAATTGATTTATGGTTATATTGATGATTCTAAAGACAGATCAGTGTCGGTTCAAACTCCCCGCCATCGGCACTCCCGCGGCATGCGAAACGGTTAAAGTGATTGCGCGCAAGTCCTCGGGTTCGAGGTTGTGGACATTGGTTTTACCGGTGCAGCGCGCCATCATCGACGACTCGGCGGTAAAGGCCTGCAGCAGGTTATAGCTGCGCTCGGCGCGTTCTTCGGCAGTTAAGTCGGCGCAGAAAACCGGCTCGCCGCTGGAGATATCCGCGCCCAGCGAAATCGCGGCGGCGGCCCCCAGGATGACGGCCTTGGCGCCCAGCGCCAGGATTTTTGCGCTGTCGGTACCGGTACGTAAGCCGCCGAAGTAAACCAGATCGATGTCTTCCTCGCGATTCAAGGCGCGTAACTGGCTCACCGCCTGATTCAAAATTGACAGCTCGGGGGCGCCCGCGAGTTCGGCCGCGATATCCGGCAAGCCGGACGCGGCATCGAGCACCAGGAAATCCAATTCCCGCTCAAGCGCGAACGGAATGACCTGCGCCAGATTTTGATTATCGACCAATAGCCCGAGCGCCTGTTGATCCTGCGCCCGTTCGAGCTTGCCCCCGGACAGGACCGGCCCGGCGCGAAATACCACCGCATCGGCGCTGACATCGGCCGTGGTTTCGGCGATCTGTATCCACTTCGCGCGGTCGCCGATCGGCAGCTCACCGATATAGGCCGCGCCATGTGCCGAGATCGCGTCGGCATAGGCGCTGCGAATTTCATCCGGTGCCCGATCCATTCCGGCGACGACGTAGGGAATATCGAGATTGAGGCTGTTAATCGCACCCAGTCGGGTCGCGGTTTTACAGCCCTCGCGGTAGGGATCGATAACGAGGCGTGACAGGTTGGCCGGCAGAAATACGAGGTCGTCGAGGGTCGCCACGTGTTGTACGCCGAACGGGTTTTCGCGATTTTTCACGCGCCCCTGCAATATACCCGACTCGAGTTCGACATCTTGCGGATTGACGCGCGACATCGCAAATATTGCTTCGCGATTGGTGACCGTGTAGTCGGCGGAACCGGTTTCGGCGTCGCAGCGAAAGCAACGCGCGGCCTCGAATTTCGCTTCCTCGGCGCTGTAAGTCGACTCGATTTCGGGAAACTCGATCGGAACTTCACCGAGTCCGTGAAACGCTTGATGTACCCGCGGGTTGATTTCCCAGGCCGGATCGTTACAGATCGCGACGCGCCGGGTGCGATAAGGCGTGCGGTAGGGCAAAGGTTGGTCGTTGCCCTCGAGAAAAGCCTTGACGTAATAGGCCGCGCGGTGACCCTGATACATGGCTTCGACAATGGTTGAACCGCCAAAGGCACCGTCGCCGGCGGCAAAAACCCGGGCATCTTCGGTAACCATGCCGTCGAGCCGGGTCTTGACGCGGTCCCAGTCCATCAATCCCCGTGCCTCGAGCTCGTCGCATTCGGCCTTTTGTCCGACCGCTGCGATCACCAGTCCGCAATCGATGTCATGCTCCGAACCTTCGACATTAATCGGCCGGCGACGGCCGTCCGTATCGGCCTCGCCCAGCTCGGTGCGGACACAGCGTAAGGCCCTGTCGATAACTGCAACCGGTTGCGTGTTGTAAACGATCTCGATACCTTCATCGATGGCGCCCTGTAATTCCTCGCGCCGCGCCGGCATGGCTTCGAAATCACGGCGGTAGATCACCTTGACGTTTTTTACCCCCGGCAGTCGCTTGGCAACCCGGCAGGCATCCATGGCGACGTCGCCTCCCCCGACTACCAGCACGGTTTCCGGCAGGGTCGGCCTGGCGCCCGCATTGACGTGATAGAGGAAACCCACGCCGTCTTTGACAAAGGGTTCCGATTCGCCCGGAATGCCCATCGGCTTGCCGACGAAGGCGCCGATCGTCAGCAGCACCGAGTCGTGTTTCCGCTTCAATTCATCGAGCGATACCTGCTCGCCCAACGCGGTATTCAGATGAATCTTAATACCGGGGCAATGCGCCAGCATGCGATCGATGTCTTGCTGTACCGCGGCCTCGGGCAGGCGAAATCGCGGAATCCCCCAGAACATCATACCGCCGAGCTTATCGGTGGCTTCGTAGACATGCACCTCGTAACCGGCCTCGGCGAGATCCTGCGCCGCGGTCAGCCCGGCCGGACCGGCGCCGACGATGCCGATGGTTTTTTCTTCGGTGACCGCCACCGCGGGTAAGGCATAACCGGGACCGAGAGTTTCCAGCACGTAGCGCTTCAGATTACGGATGGCAATTGCGCCGTCGCTGTCGGCGCGCCGGCAGGCGGGCTCGCAAGGCGCGTCGCAAACGCGGCCGCAAATGGCGCTAAAGGGGTTGGTTGCGCTAATGGCCTCCAGCGCCGCCTCGTTGTTACCTTCCCAGACATAGGCGATATAAGACGGGGCATCGGTCCCGATCGGACAGGCGACCTGGCATGGCGCCGGCACGTAATGGATGTCGGCGGTGTCGTCCGCGAGATCCGGCGTCGCGGTTATCGAAAACTGGTAATCGGCGTCGCTTTGTTTCATGTTCAACCCGCCTTGCGGTCCAGCAATTCGAGCCCGGTCAGCGGGCGCCGGGTTTCGCGACGATCGGGAGCAAACGGCAGGCCGGTGATATCGGCGGCCTCGGGCGTCAGCGCAACCAGGTCGCCGCGGCCGACCTTATGCACGTCGTCGTAACCCAGCGCCTTGGTGATCGCGGCAATCTGCCAGCGCAGCGATTCAAAGTAACGGTGTATATTCATCGCCTGGCGATCGATGTCGTAACGCGCCTCGTGCTCCTTGTCCTGGGTGGCGATGCCTACCGGACAGGTTCCGACATGGCACTGCATGCAGGCGATGCAACCGCCGGCAATAATCGCGGCGGTGCCGACCGAGGTGCAATCGGCGCCCAGCGCCAGCATCTTGACCACGTCGACGCCATCCTTGATGCCGCCCATCATGACCAGATCCATATCGTCGCCGGCTTCGATTTCGCGCAGCCCGTCAACCGCTTCCTGCACCCCGGACAGCGTCGGAATTCCGACGTTTTCCAGCACCTCGGTGCTGGCGGCGCCGGTGGAACCCTGCAAGCCGTCGAGCTCGACGAAGTCGAAACCGTCCTTGTAGGCGATTTTAATATCGTCGTTGACGCGGCCGGCGCCCATCTTGATCCCGATCGGAACCTTGTGAAAAGTCGCCTCACGAAATTCCTGTAATTTGATGACGAGGTCGTCCGCGCCCAGCACATCGGGATGGCGCGACGGCGAGCGCAGATCGATGCCCTGCGGAATGCCGCGGATCGCGGCCAGCTCCGGGGTGACCTTCTTGGCCATTAGCTGACCGCCGAGGCCAGGTTTGGCGCCCTGGGAAATATAGATTTCGATCGCATCGGCACGCTGCATATCCTTGACGTTCCAGCCCAGACGGCCCGACAGGCACTGAAAGATCAGCTGCTCGGCTTCGGCGCGCTGCTCATCCAGCATGCCGCCCTCGCCGGTGTTTTCGGAAATACCCGATAGGCGCGAGGCCCGCGCCAGCGCGATCTTGACCGAACGGCTGAGTGCACCGAAACTCATCGGCGCGATCATTACCGGCATCGACAGGCTCAGCGGCTTGGCGCCGAAGCGTCCGCCCACGGTGGTTTTTAGATTGATTCCGGCGAGATCCTCGGGCCTGTCCGCGGCCGCCGATACATCTTTGGTGAAGGCGATATCGTTAAGATGCGGTACCGGTTTGGACGCGCCGTAGCCGCGAATGCGATAGCGCCCAACTTCACCCTTGATCCAGATATCTTCCTGCACCTTCGGATTCCAGTAATTGCTCGATTTCGATGATACAAAAAACGGCTGCGGGCGCGTGCGCGGCTCGGCATTGGCATAACGCAGCTTCTTGCCGGCGTTGACGATTTTGGTGAACTCGCCCTTGAAATCGAGCCGGTAGCGATCCAGAAATTCCATGATTTCATCCCGCTCACGGGCATCCATATCGACGATCATGGTGTCGTTGCCGAAGCTCTCGATTTTGCCGCCGACAAAAATTTCACCGGCACTCATATCCTGGCCGGCCTTTTCAGCGGCGTCGCCGAGGATGATGATGCGGCCGCCATACATCATATAGCCCGCCATGAAAGCCGCGTTTCCACCGCAGCACAGGGTACCGGCTTTCATCACTTGGCCGGCACGACTGCCCATGTTGCCGCGTACGACGATTTCGGCGCCACGAATCGCGACCCCGGCGATGGCGCCGGCATTACCGCCGACCACAACCGAGCCGCGATAGATATTGTCGCCCACCGCCCAGCCGGCATTATGTTCTATTTCGAAATGCGCGCCGTCGGATAGACCGCCGCAAAAATAACCCGCGGAACCCCTGATTCGCAGCTTGATCGGATCCACCAGACCGACGCCGATATTGTGGCGGGCGTCGGGATTGACGATTTCGACGTCCTGGCCGTCGCGCGCCCAATCACGAATTTGCTGATTCGCATCGGTGATTTCGGTTTGGCTTAAATCGATCGTGACCATGTCTGAAAGGTTCCCGGTGCCGGTTCGGTTGAATCGATGGACTCCCCCGGAAACAACCGATTCAGGCTGACTTCCTCGGAGGCGATGGCGATCATGTCGTCGGTTTCGTAGAGCACCATCGGCTTGGCCGCGAGGTTATCCTTGGCGTAGCCGATTTCATTGGCGGTCGACACCAGGAAGGAAAAGGTGCCGTCCAGATCCTCGATCGCGGTTTCCAGCACGCTGTCCAGGGTTTCACCCTGTTCCAGCTTGTCGGCCAGATAAACCGCCACCAGTTCGCTGTCGTTATCGGTGTGGAAGGTGAAACCGCGGCGCTCCAGCCGACGGCGCATCAGCCAGTAGTTGGTAATCTGACCATTGTGCACAATCGCGATATCCTCGAAGCCGGTGGCCCAGAACGGATGTGCCGCCTCGGGGCGTACCGCCGATTCGGTCGCGAGGCGCACATGGCCGATACCGTGGGTGCCTCTGACGTCACCGACGCGGTAGGCCCGATCGAGTTGGTGCGCGGTGCCGTCGTCCTTGATGATATCGAGCGTATGCCCGACCGAAACCAATTTGGCGTGTTCCTCGATATCCTTGGTGAAGGCCAGCAAATCGCCTTCGAAGTTGACCGCGATCCGGTAGGAGCAGCCGACCGATTCTTCGGATTCGATGCTCGCGCCGTGACGCGCCAGCAGCGTTGCGATGCCGTCGATCGCCTCCTGGCGCGCCGGCTCGGTGGTCGGCACGATGAAGCGCAGCTGCAGTTGATCCTGATCTTCGCCATAGAGCGCGAAACCGGTACTGTCCGGACCGCGATGCTGGCAACCGTCGAGCATTTCGATCAGCGTTTTACCGATTTCGTGATCGCCCGCCTGTTTGTATAAAACACCTGCAATACCGCACATGACAGCCACCTTTGCAACCGATTGATTAACCGTTCGAGCTTACTGAAGCCACCCTGGCATGTCAACTGAAATGAAATATAGTTTCCTTACAGGAAACAAATTAAGTTGCAGTCGACTCCGAAACGATGATCGACAGATAGCGGCAGGGCAATTTTTGGATTTCATCGGGGCCGTGCGAAGCTTCCGCATCGAAAAAAAGCGTGTCTCCCGGCTCCAAGGTATAGGTTTGGTTGGCATGACGGTAGGTAACCCTGCCTTCGAGCATATAAATCAGTTCGGTACCGGCATGTTGAAACACAGGAAACACTTCGGATTGATCGTCGATCGTGATCAGGTATGGCTCGATGCTATAGGGTTTGCCGATGGTATGGCCCAGCAGATTATATTGATGCCCGGCGCCGGAACCGCGGCGTTCGATCGGCAAGCCCTCACCGGCCTTGATGAAGGTCACGTCGCGCTGTTCCTCGTAACCCCGGAAAAACGAAGTCACCGGCACCTGCAGCGCGTTGGCCAAGGAGGTCAGCGTGGCGAGCGACGGTGAGGTTTGTCCGTTTTCGATCTTGGACAGCATGCCGGTCGACAATTGCGCCTGCTTGGCCAGCGCCGCCACGGTCAAATGAAGGCGTTTACGCGAAGCGCGTACCTGCTTGCCGATTGCTATTTCGAGGGCTTCGACACTGTGCTGTTCGGGGATGTCGGCTGGGTCGTCTTGGTTGTTGACCTGATCGGGCATAAACGGATTCTGCGCTGTGGTAGTGACGCCATATCAAACAGCAGCGCGCATCCGATTGCAACCAGGCGTTAGCGGGACTTCCGGTTCGATGCCGTGCCGGTCGCCGTTAAGCGGGCCTCGTTCGACAGCAGCTCGCTGCAAGAGTCCCGCCGCCGACGGCTCAAGCGCGGGGCTTTTCTCGCTGCGGATCGATAAATGGAATATCGCAGACGCTGCAGGGCAGCCGTTTCATATGGCCATCGAGTCGTCCGACCTCGAGTTGGCTGCCCGCTGTCGAATTTTCCACCGCCAGGCGCGCCAGTGCGATCACGCGCTGCAAACTGGGGGAACGCGCCGCGCTGGTGACCGCCCCGACCTGGCGGCGCTCCAGAAACACGCCGTCGCCGTGAGCCGGGACTTCGTCGCCCTGCAGCAGCAACCCAACCAGCCGGCGGCGCGGCGCCTGGCGATTACGCGCGATGGCGTCCTTACCGATGAAGTTCTCTTTTTTTAGGTCCAAAGCAAATCCAAGACCGGCTTCGTCGGCATCGACATCGACACCGAACTCCGCACCGGCAGCCATCAAGCCGGCCTCGATACGCAGGATCTCCAGCGCCTGACTCCCCATTGCCAACAAGCCTTCATCCTGGCCCGCCGCGCAGACGGCATCCCAGATTTCCAGCGCATCCGCCTGATCGCAGAAAATTTCGTATCCGAGCTGGCCGCTGTAGCCGCTGCGCGACAACATGAATGGTCGACCCTCGCGATCATGCAGACGAGCGATGGCGAATCCGAACCACTGGATATTATCGAACCGGGGCTGCGCCTTGCGCGTAAATACGAGTTTCCTGAGAATATCCCGGCTGCGCGGCCCCTGGACTGCAATATTGCACAGGCTGGTCGACATATCCTTGATCCAAACCCTGTAATTTTCCTGCCGTGCCAGCCGCGCCAGTTGCTGAGCGCTGTCATCGGCGCCGCAACACCAGCGAAAAGCATCCGGCTCCAACCGAAACAGCGTACCGTCATCGATGACCGCGGCGCGCTCGTCGAGCAGCAGGGCGTAGACTCCTCGATTGACCGCGAGTTTGGTTACATCGCGCGACAGCGCCAGTTGTAACAGGCGCTCGGCATCCGGGCCCAGAATATCGAATTTGCGCAGGCTCGACATATCCTGGATCGTGGCCGCATTGTGACAAGCCCAGTACTCTTCGATGGTGCCGCTGGCATCGAATACCTGCGGCATCCAGTAATCGCGCGCGACGCCGAAATGGCGCGTCAGCACGCTGGTGCGGGGATGAAACGGCGTTTCTCTAGTCATTTTTGCCTCTGCTTCGGGTGTCGCGCGGTAGGCGACGAACTTGCGCGCCCGGGTTTCGGGTTGATAAATACGCACATGAATCTCGGTCGGGTTCCAGCCGTTGATCGGATCGACATCATCCGGGCAGGCGGTCGACACGCAGGTCAGATCGGTCAGTGCCTGCATCAATACGTAGTCACCGGGACGCGACCAGGCTTCGTCGGTGTTAATCCGGTTATCGTCCGGCAGAATCCAGGAATTGAAGAAAAAGTTGATCGCCGGCCGCGCTGATATTGTCCGAGCAGTTGACATGTCCGGGAAAACCGCGGTCTTCGTAGCCGCGCGCGGTACAGGCCAGGGCAAAGGTATCGTGGCGGCCGACCGTATCCTGAACCAGTGCCAGCAGCGGTTTCATATCCTGGTCGAAAAACTTGTCGAACAGCCCCGGCATCGGGTAGGCGCCTCCGATCAACGTACGCGTCGTGGTCGAGTCGATGTAGCGTTCCCGGCCCTGTTCGAGCGCGCTGTTGTTCATCGCCATAAAATCCGAACACTGCCGCCCGGCCACATCGATAACCTGCACAAACTCGCCCTTCTTCAACTGATATGCCCTGGCGCTACAGCGATCGATGGTGAATTCATCGCTAATCTCGCCCAACGGCTGCGGCAAACCGGTCGCCGACCGGTTTGCGCGGGTCACTTCGAGCTTGACCGAACCACCGGCCCGCCCGGCCACCATGGCGTCGCCGTCGACGATATTGGCCGCGACCAGCGACAGCGCAGCGGCGGCCTTTAACAGCGGAGCTTCCTGTTGTTGTGGTAATCGCTGGAACCCCAGATCGGTAAACGCGACCCCGCCGACGATCAACTGTTGTAAGCGGTCGCAGAGATAACAGCGACCAGGCGCCAAATCGATCGGTTCTCGGGTTTCGAGACCGAGCAAAGACAAGGCTGCGGGGCGACCCTGCCGCAGCGCAGCCAGCGCCAGGCTGGCGCCGGGTTGCGGGTCGATGCGAACCACGTCGTCCGGCGCCAGCTCGAGCACGGCGGTCGGTCTCGCCGCAGTTGAGGACAATCGCTGCGCTTTCAGCCTGCTCGAGAAACCCCGGATATTGGATGCGGCCTCCATCGAGACCGCCGCGCGGCGGCGACCAGATCAGATTTTCGTCTTTGATCATATTCGATTGAGGTCGTGATTTCGCAACAACACGTTAAATCCTGTAACCGAGAAGGTCAATCCCGGCGTCTCGATCCGGAAAAATCAACCTCCCGGTTGACGGGCGCGGCCGCTTCACGAAACCTTCCGCCTAGTTGTTCTTTACGACACCGCCGGCGCTGTCATCCGCGCCGAAAACCCGGGATTGAATGCTAAAGTGGTGGATATAGTAGCGCTGGCCGTCGCTGGCGAGATTCAGCTTTATCACCGCCGGCCCGCTTTCGAACTGCAGCGGCACTTGATAAGCGATTAACTCGACCTCGCCCAATTGATCGATCTTCTCGGATCGGTCGCCCAGGAATTCGGGCCGCTCCACCGACCGCAGCCGACCCAGCCGGTTGTAGGCCCGATAGGCTGCGCGAACTTTTTCGGATGCAAACACGGCCTGGGAGGCGGGTGACAACAGCGGTTCGAGTTGCGCGTACCGCCAACTGGTCAATTGCGGCAGGGCCTGTTCCAGATAAGGGATTGCAGTCTCATTGTGGCGCTCGGCCTTGATCTTGTACCAAGACATATACAACACCAATCCGGCCACCATCAGGGCGACGAATATCGAACTACGTTTCAGGATCGGCGACATTTTCGTAACAGCGCGGATAATCAGGGCGCCGCATTAGCAGGATTGCCAGGCTACCTTATTCCGGCACCTCGACACCATTCAGGCGGCAAGCCTGCTGCAGCGTATTGTGTAACAAACAGGCGATGGTCATCGGTCCGACGCCGCCGGGAACCGGCGTAATCGCACCCGCCACCTGTGCCGCGCTATCGAACTCGACATCGCCAACCAGGCGGGTGCTGCCGTCTGCGTTCTCGATGCGGTTGATGCCGACGTCGATTACCGTGGCGCCGGGTTTGATCCAGTCACCCTTAACCATTTGCGGTCGCCCCACCGCGGCCACCAGTATATCGGCTTGGCGACATTCTCCGGGCAGGTCCCGGGTGCGCGAATGCGCGATCGTAACGGTACAGCTTTCCTTTAACAACAGCGCCGCCATCGGTTTGCCGACGATGTTCGAGCGGCCGACGACGATCGCTTTCTTACCGGATAGATCGCCCAGCTGATCCTTCAACATCATCAATGAACCCAACGGTGTGCAGGGTACGATGCCATCGGCCCCGATCGATAATCGGCCAACATTGGAAAGATGGAATCCGTCCACGTCCTTGTCGACCGATATTGAGTTGATTATCGCTTCTTCGTCTATATGGCCCGGCAGCGGCAATTGCACCAAAATGCCGTGCACCTCGGGATCATTGTTGAGCTGGTCGATTAAAGCCAGCAAATCATCCTGGCCGGTACTCGCATCGAGCTTGTGTTCGTAGGAATTCATGCCGGCTTCTACGGTTTGCTTGCCCTTGCTGCGCACGTAAACCTGGCTGGCCGGATCTTCACCCACCAGGACTACCGCGAGCCCGGGGGTTATCGAATGATTTTGCTTGAGAATTTCGACCCGGCGCGCGATTTCGCCGCGCAGGTTAGCCGAAAACGCTTTACCGTCGATGATTGTTGCCAAGGTATTACCTCCAGAAAACAGGTGGCCGTGTCGGCGGCATGCCCGCCGCAGCGACGTTTCTAATAGCTTCGTATTTTACGGTTATCGAATTCGCAAAACATCGATAAAGCGACACGTTTCGACCCCGTACCGCGATTTATCAACCCGGCGACAAACATATTCTTGCCGGTTACATGGTTTACTTTTTCAGCGTCAAGGTCACGCCCCCGGCATTGCCCGATTTACGGGCCAGGTTGAACACCGCCGACTCCGGCGTGAGGTTGCCCTCGACCTGACGAAATTCCACTTCATCGCCGCGCAATTCCAGATAACGGACAATCTGGCCCTGCTGGCCGAACATCATCGCCGTCAACCGACCTGAAGCCAGCAACCGCTCACGTTCACCGTCCGCCCAGTTCCAGTCCAGCGGACAGGTCTCACTGATGGTATCCGGAACCACGCTTGCCACAATGCGCACCTTGGTCCAGGCGAAATCGGTAAAATCCGCCAGTCGAAATAGCGCCGGCGAATCCGGCGCCAGCAATATTGCGTTAAGCGCGGCACGAGCCTGCCTGATATCGACACACTTGTGGTACTGATCGCGGTAGTAGAGCGACAATACCAGCACCGCGAGCAGCGGTGCGATAATTAACGCCGGTTTGGCCGGAACGGCGGATAATGCATCTTTGATCATGGCCATGGCAATACCAGCGCGGCAATGAATACCCCTTCGGCGCAGGCCGAAGGGGTTTGGTTACAGCAAGTTATCAAGGTAAGACAGGTCTTTATTGACCGACCTGGTCCTCGATTTCACGTCTGGCTTCATCGTCCAGGACTTTGCCTGGCCCTCCCTGGCTTTTAATGTTTTCGATGTCCTTGGCGAACTCTTCGTTTTCCTTCCTGATCTGAATAAAATGCCAGATCAGCCAGAAGGCATAACCCAGGATCGCCAGCATCATTTCCGTGCCGACGAAGGGGTAGATTGCACCAAAGGTATCGAGATTCAACCAGTTATCAACGGGTCCGGTAGCCATAATATATTCTCCTCACTATTCGTTTATCGATATGAAATGAATCAGGAGCCGGAACCGGCTTCTTGTCGTATCGCCGCGGCGACTTCGTCGGCATCGGTGGCGCGCGCCGACTCGTAGTTGATGTCCAAACCGACCATTTCGATTTCGCGCGGGATGCGCAACATGCCCATGCCGTGCAGGATCTTGGAAACGATCCAGGCGGGAACAAATCCCAACACGAAGAACATGATTATCGCACCGATGAAATTGCCCCAGGGCGAGATTGGCGCATAGCCTTCGAACGGCGATGACGGATATCCCCACAGCATGAAGCCGGCCATGACGATACCGTAAAAACCGGCATAACCATGGACCGCAACAGCACCGACGGCATCGTCGATTTTAAACTTGTTTTCGACCCAATTGTGCATCTTGAAGGCGACGAAGGCACCGCCGCCGCCGATCAGCATGGCCTGGATGGGATGGTACAAATCGTTGCCCGAGGAGGCGCCGATAACGCCGGCGAGACCACCGGAATAAGTCCAGAACGCGTCACCGTCGGACACCACATAAGCCACCATCAAGCCGCCGGAGAGCGACATCAGGAAGTTGAAGGTGATCGCGGACAAGGTGGTCGGCTGCAGGTAGATGTTGGTGGCGCTGAAGAAGGACTTGCCTTCGACTTCGAGCATACCCGCGCCGTAAACGTCGATAATCGGTATGTTACAGGCGACGTAGAAACCCCAGAAACCGGTATAGATCAGGAACAGCCCGATCGTGACCAGCCACGGGTTATGCGGGTTGATGTTGCGCGGCGTACCATCGGCGCGAAACTTGCCGATGCGCGGACCCAGCACCAGCAGGACGCCGAGCGCGAAGCCGCCGGCAATGGCGTGGATAACGCCGGAAGCGTAGGCGTCGTGGTATCCGAGGTCCTCGACCATCCAGCCGTTCCAGGACCAGCCCCAGGCGGCGTCGATGATCCAGGTGAAAGATCCGATGACAACGGCCAGAATCCAGAAAGCGCTCGGGCGAATGCGTTCGATGACGGCGCCGGAAACGATCGAGGCCGCGGTCCATGAAAACAACAGGAAAGCCGCCCAGAAGACGCCGTTGATGCGCGCCCAGAAAGCGGTATCGTCAGCGGTCAGAACGCTGCCTTCCTGCGGCGCGCCACCCATGTGGGTGCCCATCAATTCGCTCCAGGGCGTCGCCCAGGGCGCATCCACCAGCGGACCGCTAATCCATGGACCGTTGACGAAGGCGAAGTAAATCCACCAGCCGAAAAAGAAGAATGTGACCGTCACCAGCGGAATCAGCATGGTGTTCTTCATCAGGGTGTGGGTATGGTTCTTGTATCTCGAAGCGCCAACCTCGTACATACAGAATCCGACGTGTATCAAAAACATGAAAACGACGGTTACCCAATAATAAAATTCGGTAAATATCGTTATCAACGACGTTAGTTCGTTATCCATCTTTTCTCCCCCTCTGTTATGAGATTGTTAATTTATGCCAGAGTCCTGCCGGCGAAGCCCTTGCCGATCTCCGATTGTCGCCAGGATCCACTCCAAGACCCTGAGCTGCCAAAAGAAGATCAGGCATCTTTATATCTCATTGCAACCAGCCTTACCAACCCGATACAAAGATTCCCTAAATGACTTGCGATCACGGTTACCAAAACTGCCGGTAATCGTTTTTGACCATAGGCGCCGCATCCTGCCTCAAGCAAATTTTTCGTAAGCCTGGCGCAGATCGACCAGCGGATGCCCCGCGGCCATCTGAAACTTGACCAACAGCTCGCGTGCAATCATGTCGCGATCCTGCTGGTTGTCCGGTAGCTCGATATCCTCGGGAATGGTTACCCAGCCGTTGATATTGCGATCGAACACCGCGGGTCGCCCTTCCTCGTAACCCATGTGGACGTCTTCCAGCCAGTTCAGATCCGACCAGCCCATAATCTCCATATACTTGTGTAAAAACTCGGTGCAACAATCCATGTCGGGCACCAGGTTGACGTCGTAGCGGTAACCGATGTGCTGCCCGATGATCTTTTCGCGTTCCGAATCGACACCGTCGCCTTCGAGAAAATGGTCAATACCGAGTTCAGTCATATCAAACTCCTTTAAAAACGGTTCATGTCGGGACGACCGACGGTGTACTGGGTACCTGCCATCGGCACCTGCGCACAGGCAGAAGCCTCGAGCGTCAGCGCCGCCAGGTCTTCGGGCTCCAGCGAATGGATATTGGTCTTGCCGCAGGCGCGCGCGAACAGCTGCGCCTCGATGGTGAGTGTATGCAGGAAGTTATAAACCCGCTCCGCGGCCTCGTCGGGATCGAGGCGCTTGCGCAATTCCGGATCCTGAGTGGCGACGCCGACCGGGCAACGGCCGGTATGGCAGTGGTAGCAGTAACCCGCCTCGACACCCATTTCTTTTTCGAAATCCGCTTCCGGTATGTCTTTGTTGCAGTTCAGCGCCATCATCACCGAGTGTCCGATCGCTACCGCATCGGCGCCGAGCGCAATTGCCTTGGCGACGTCGGCGCCGTTACGGATACCGCCGGCGTATACCAACGAAATACGGCCCGACATGCCGACATCGTCTAGCGCCTGACGCGCCTGGCGGATGGCCGCGATACCGGGAACCCCGGTATCCTCGGTCGCCAGGTGCGGGCCGGCACCGGTACCGCCTTCCATGCCGTCCATGTAAATCGAATCGGGCCCGGTCTTGGCCGCCATGCGCACGTCGTCGTACACCCGCGCGGCGCCGAGCTTGAGCTGGATCGGGATCTGCCCGTCGGTGGCTTCACGGATTTCCTGGATCTTGAGTGCCAGGTCGTCCGGCCCCATCCAGTCGGGATGGCGCGCCGGCGAACGCTGGTCGATACCGGCCGGCAGCGAGCGCATTTCCGCCACCTGGTCAGTCACCTTCTGTCCCATCAAGTGACCGCCGAGACCGACCTTGCAACCCTGGCCGATAAAAAATTCACAGGCATCGGCCAGGCGCAGGTGGTTGGGATTGAAGCCGTAGCGCGACTGGATGCACTGGTATAACCATTTCGACGAGTAACGGCGCTCGTCGGGGATCATGCCACCCTCGCCGGAACAGGTTGCGGTACCGGCCATGGTGGCGCCGCGCGCGAGCGCGGTTTTGGCCTCGTAGGAGAGTGCGCCGAAGCTCATACCGGTGACGTAAATCGGAATATCGAGCTCCAGCGGGCTCTTGGCTTCGGGACCGATGACGGTCTTGGTCAGACACTTTTCGCGATACCCCTCGATGACGAATCGGGTCAGGGTACCGGGCATGAAAGTCAGGTCGTCCCAGGTCGGGATTTTCTTGAACAGCGAAAAACCGCGCATGCGATAACGCCCCAGTTCCGATTTGATGTGGATATCGTTGATCACCTCGGGCGGAAAGATGAAGCTCTTGCCGAGGTTGTACGGATCTTTCTTTGCTTCAGACATCTTGTTCTCCAATTTCCCGATGGCGCCTAAAGCACCAGTTTTTTCTCGGTTGGCTCGAGGTTGTCGTAATTCCACAATTGCTTGCCGGACGTCAGCTTAACCATGCCGTCGATGCCGTGCGGCGCTTCCATGTCATAGAGGTCGAGCTTGCCTTTAAGATATTTCTTGTCGAGATCGGTCAACTCGGTTTCGACGCAGTCGACGCCGAGGCTCTCAATCTTGCCGGCCACATAGATGGTGCCGTCGTACATCGAGTCGCCCAGATTGGCACCGGTGTCGCCCAGAATAATCATGCGCCCGCGTTGCATCATGAAGCCGGTAAATGCACCGACGCTGCCGCCGACGATGATGGTGCCGCCTTTTTGGTCGATGCCGACGCGCGCGCCCGCCTGGCCTTTACAAACCAGGTCGCCGCCGCGAATCGCGGCGCCGAACAACGAACCGGCATTCTTTTCGATTACCACGGTGCCGGCCATCATGTTTTCGGCGCAGGACCAGCCGACGCGGCCGGAAATACGCACGTTGGGACCGTCGATCAGGCCGCAACCGAAGTAACCCAGGCTGCCCTCGAAATTGAGGTTGAGGCGATTCAGAATTCCGACCCCGAGCGAATGCTTGGCACGTGGGTTTTGCACCGTGATCGTGCCGTGGCCCGACTGCATCAATTCTCGTATTTTGAAATTTATCTCGGAGATATTCAGCTCGGCTGCATCGAATTCGGCAGCCTTTTCGGTGTCGACTTCGTAAGCCCAGGGATAGGTATAATTTTCTTCCTCGGTAGCCGAGAAAAACATTTGCTGAGTGCGACCAGCGAGCTGCTCCTGGTGCAGCCCCATCTCATGGGACGTAGTTACGCTGCCCATACTTTTACCTCCCCTTGATACGGATCCCAGGTGTCTATTTCACGCGGGAAAATACTGCGAATGGCGACTTCTTCCGAAGCCAGGCCGACAAATTCATCACTCTCGTAAAGCACCATCGGCTTGGCCGCCATCACGTCCTTGGCCATGCCGAGTTGATCGCTGGTGGCGACCAGGTAAGTGAACACGCCGTCGAGCTCTTCGATAGAACGTCGCATCGCGGATTCGAGTTCGTCGCCCCTGTCGATGCGATCGGCGACGTAAACCGCGATTAGTTCCGAATCACAGTTCGACATGAAGCGGTGACCGCGGCGTTCGAGATCGCGGCGATTAGTCCAGTAGTTGGTCAACTGGCCGTTGTGCACCACCGAGACGTCGTTGAACGGGTAAGCCCAGTAGGGATGCGCACTACGAATGTCGACGTCGGACTCGGTTGCCATGCGCGTATGCCCGATGGCATGGGTACCGACGAAACCGTTCAGACCGTAGAGATCGGAGACGAGGGCCGCATCGCCGAGGTCCTTGATCAATTCGAGTCCATTGCCCACCGACAGGATCTCGACCCCTTCGATATCTTCGATGAAGTCGATCAGACGCTTCAAGTCGCCGTCGAACTTGAAGCGGTAGCGAAACGCGTACTCGGTCGCATCTTCACGCGCAATGACGTCGGCACCCATTTCCTCGAGTCGGGTATCAACCGCCGCCTTGCGCGCGAGGACCTGCTTATGAATATCGAAGCCGGTTTTCATGTCTTCCTGCTCGGCGACCTTGAAACGCAGCACGTGCACGCCCTGGTCGCCCTTAGCATAGAGCGCAAAACCGGTCGAGTCCGGCCCGCGATGCTTCAACGCCTGCAGCATCTGGGTCATCTCGCTACCGATATCGCTGGTAACACCGCCTTTCCAGATAAGTCCAGCAATACCACACATAGAAAAATCCTCTTGTCTATTTAGCAACCAGGCTGCCTCGGCAACCTTTTAACTTTGGCCCGCGGCGACCGCGGCCGACACCGGGAAATCAGACCACCGACCTAGGGCAGGCAGTCGAGATACATTTCCAGATCCCACTCGGTCGTGGTGTGCATAAACTTTTCCCACTCGTCATTCTTGTACCAGTGGAATATCTTATACATCTCGTCCGGCATCGAAGATTTTATGACCTCGTCCTCGGCCAGCCGATCGAGCGCCTCGCCCAGCGACATCGGCAGTTTCTTGACCTGCTTACCCTCTTCCATGGCCTGATAGATATTGCGATTCTCGGGTTCGCCGGGATCGATATCGTTGTCGATGCCGTCTTCGAATGCCTTCAACAAGGCACCACCCATCAGGTAGGGATTGACCATCGAATCGACCGCGCGATACTCGAACCGGCCCGGTGCCGAAATGCGCAGCCCGGTGGTGCGATTCTGGTAACCCCAGTCGGCAAACACCGGCGCCCAAAAGCCGGTATCCCAGAGCCGGCGGTATGAATTGACCGTCGAACAGCCGATCGACGTCAGGGCGCCGAGATGATTCACGATGCCGCCGACACACTGCAATCCGATCTTGCCCGGCATTTGCGGATCGTCGGTATCGGGCATGAAGGTGTTTTCACCGCCGGTACGATAGGTAAAAACACCCTCCATTCCGGGTAGCCTATCGTTGTGCAGCGCGTTGACAGCTTCTTCGCCGCCTTTCCACAGCGAGATATTGGTATGGCAGCCCGAAGCCGACACGCCCATGAACGGTTTGGTCATGAAACAGGCAATCAAGTTATTTTCGCGCGCCACCTGGGCGCAGATCTGGCGGTAGGTCGAGAGCCGGTCGGCGTTGCGCAGCACATCGTCGAAGGTCCAGTTGAGCTCGAGCTGTCCCGGCGCGTCCTCGTGATCGCCTTGGATCATATCGAGTCCCATCGCATTGCAGTATTCGATGACCTGCATGAATACCGGGCGCAGCGATTCGAACTGATCGATGTGGTAGCAATAAGGATTGGAGAAGCCGCCGTCGGGTTTGCCGTCCTCGCCGCGCTTGAGCCACATCATTTCCGGTTCGGTGCCCACGCGAAAATCCATATCGTATTTTTCGCGAAATTCGCGGTGAAAACGCTTCAGGTTGCCGCGACAATCCGAAGTCAGAGCGCTACCGGCATTCTCGCGTTCCTCGCGGTTACGATAACAGGTGCAGAACACGCGTGCCACACGCTTGTCCCAGGGCAGTTGACAAAAAGTCTCGGGATCGGGAATACCGACCAGTTCCATCGCTTCCGGACCGTAACCGATGTAATCGCCGTGGCGATCGATAAACAGGTTGGCGGTAGAGCCGTACACCAGCTGAAAACCTCTTTCGGCAGTGCGTTCCCAGTGGTCGGCGGGGATGCCCTTGCCGACGATACGCCCGGTTACCGAGATAAACTGGTAATAGATATAGGTGATGCCCAATTCATTGATTTTCTCCCGAACTTGCGCAACCAGCTCGGCGCGGCCAGCTGCCTCGACGCATGCTTCTAAATCAGTCATTTTGCCCTCCACGGTTTTAAGACCAATATTTTTATTACTTTGGTATTGCACTAGGAAACGTTCGATGGTATTGCACTAGGAAACGTTCGAGCCGTGACCTTTTCTCTAAAGCCTCCAGTCATCGCACCCAATTCCGGGTCTGAACGAACCATACAAACCGCCATGGTATACCCAACGGGCGAACCAAAACAAGGCCTTGGGGTTTATTTTTTAGACAATATTTAATATGAAATAAGTTTTTAGTGTACCAATTTAATATTTTGGGTTAATTAATTAATAATGCCAATCAAAGAAACAGTCATGGAGAATGCTCTGGTAGGTGATACCTAGCGCCAATTAATACCATAATATCAATAATATACATAACATCAGAGAAGCCGGCGCGAGACCCCTGGGCAGAAATATGCGGCTCGATTGCCGGCTGCCAAAAAAAGTGCCAATTCAGTAAAATAATTTGTATTTCGATCCAAATATTTGTCTTACAAGCTTGATTTGATTCGATTCATAGCGCAATATTGTACCAATTTCAAGTACCATAATTTACGACCAACGCGAGGACCCCGAAGCTGTGAAAACACCAGGCGGCAATCTCCCTGCGTCATTTGGCCCGGAGAACAAATCGGTGCAGAAAAACCTAGGAAACCGCGTCGGCGTGACCACTAGTAAAGTTGCCGCGCTGCTACGCCAGCGGATTCTCGAGGGCGAATATGCCTTTGAGGAACGCTTACCCGCAGAGCGTAATCTGGCACAGGAATTTAATGTGGCGCGTGGCACCATTCGTTCGGTATTGAAGATACTCGAACAACAACATCTGGTGACCCGACAGCTAGGCAGCGGCACCTATGTCAGTCACCGCGAAACAACCAATCAGCAGGAAATATCCAGCATCACCAGTCCGTTGGAAATGAACGAGGTTCGCATCGCAATTGAACCGCAAATGGTGCGCCTGGCGATTGCCAATGCGAGTTCTCGCGAACTCGACGAACTGCGCGATGCCTTGCGCCAGTGCGAAGACTGCGGCGGTGACTCAGAAAAATTTGCGCGCGGTGATGCGGCTTTCCATATGGCGCTGGCACACTGCTCGCGCAACAAGTTAATGTACTGGCTATACGAGCGCATCAGCGAGGTGCGTCGGCACTCGCAATGGCGCACGATGAAAGCCAAGCTGCTGACCCCGGAGCGTATCGATTATTACAACGCCCAGCATCGTGAAATCTACGAAGCTATCGCGGCGCGCGATACGGCCAATGCGGTAAAGTTGATCAAAGGACACCTCTACGGCGTGCACAGCGACTTGCTCGAGACGGACTGAAGCTTGAATGCCCGCTATTCGAATCGCCATAAAGCGTGCGAAAACCCGGACTCGGTATCTTGCCGGACGACACCGAAGCTTCTCTGGTTAAGGCCGGCGGCAGTATCACGCTCGGCCTCGCCGCCGGTGACGAACTCGCGCTCATCCACCCGCCGGGCCTGTATCGGGCGAGATCTGCTTATTCGGCCCCGGGGGACGCTGTCATCGCGGCTTGATCCGGGCCGTTGCAAATAGCCGCCGCGAAGAGTTGCAACAGATAATCCTCTCGGATAGCCGCCGATGATGACTTCGTCGGTATCGGGCGTAATCGGGTCGGTGAGATTACCAGCGCGCTGCGACCGCCGATTTTGCGTAAATATTGCGCGCGATGCCGGCTTCAGATCGAACACGGCGCAACCGGCACGAAAGCCGAAGTGGGCAAACTCGACGGCAGGCAGAAACGCCTGCCGGCAAAACTGACCCCCACCGTTAGCGGACTACCAGGCAGTTGACGTTGGACAAATCCATCAGCTTGCGCGATACGCTGCCCATCGAAGCGCCCTTGATCTTGGACAGACCGCGCGTCCCGACCACGATTAAATCGACGTTGCGCCGCTTGGCGAATCCGGCGACGCTGGTGGCCGGGTCGCCGCAGCCGATCGCGGTTTGCACCTGTTTGGCGCCGTTGCTTTTAGCCTTTTTCTTGGCGTCGGCAAGAATCTTATCGGAAATCTGGCGCATCAGATCCTCGCGCGCATTATTAAAGGATTCAATTTCGGGCGCTTTTTTGAGATCGTCGGGTAACTGCATGTCTCGAATGACGTTTAAAATCAATAATTGTGCATCGTGTACTGCCGATAACTGCGCTGCAAAACTGACCGCGCGACTCGACACTGTGGACGCGTCGGTAGCAACCAGAATTTTGTTGATCATAGATGGGAGGCACCACTTCAGCCCTGGGATGTGCGTATTAAGCCTATAAGTGATTCATTCTGCAAGCATTTGTAATCATGTCGTAACAATTTATCCCGGCGCGAAGTCAGGCCGCCAATTCGATAGCTGCCGCCATGCAAAGCGGCGGCGGTGCCGCCGGCGGAAATAGCGGCGAACCCGGTGCGCTTTAGCAGGCTTTGGAGGTCGCGGCAGAGTGGCTCCACCCCCGTCTAGCAGCGGCGCCTATAGCTGGGTCTCGAGCGGCAAACCGGTGGTGTATTTTATCTTCGTTACCGCGACGTTCGAATTGACATCCCTGACCAGCGGGATCTGTATCAGCTGGCGGCGCAGGAAGCGGTCGTAGTGTTTGATGTCCCGGGTAATGATTTTCAAAAAGTAATCCGCCGAGCCGGTGACGGTATAACATTCCACCACTTCGGGGTACTCGCGCACCCGCTGCTCGAAATCATGCAGCGAGGATTCATCGTTTTTCGCCAGGCTAATTCGCGAAAAGATAACCAGCCCCATGCCTAGTTTTTCCGCATTCAAGAGCGCCACCTTCTTTTCTATGATGCCCTCCTGCTCGAGGCGATTGATGCGGCGCCAACAGGGCGAAGCCGATAAGTTGACGTGCTCGGCAATTTCGGCGGCGCTGAGCGATGCATCGCGTTGCAATAGCCCCAAAATCTTAATATCGATTGGCGAAAGATTCACAATATTCGCAATTCTATTCCAATTATTTGCATTTTAATAGAATTTAATTCTAAACCCTTCTTTGTCGGCGAAAAATGAGAAATTTATTTCTCCATCCATAGGTATAAAATTACTGGTTTACTCGCGCAGCTTTGGTGGTGTCATGAAAGTCTCCCTCGACGATAAATATGCACTGGACAAGGGCCGCGCCTACATGACCGGCATCGAAGCCTTGGTGCGGTTACCCATCTTGCAACACCAGCGCGACCTCGATCGCGGCCTCAACACCGCCTGCTTTATCTCGGGCTACCGTGGCTCGCCGATTGGCGGCCTCGACCAGGCGCTGTGGAAAGCTGCGAAGTTCACCGCGGCGCACAACATACATTTCCTGCCCGGGGTGAACGAAGACCTGGCGATGACCTCGGTCTGGGGCAGCCAGCAAGTCGGATTGTTTGCGGGTGCCAAGTACGACGGCGTCTTCGGCATGTGGTACGGCAAGGGACCGGGGCTGGACCGCAGCATGGACGTACTCAAACACGCCAACGCCTTCGGCACCTCGCCCTATGGCGGCGTGCTCGCCGTGGTCGGCGACGACCACGCCTGCAAGTCATCTACCCTGCCGCATCAAAGCGATCACATGTTCATCGGCGCCACCAGCCCGGTACTCAACCCCGCCGGGGTGCAGGAAGTACTCGACCTCGGCATTTTCGGCTGGGAGTTATCGCGTTACAGCGGTTGCTGGGTCGGGTTGAAGGCGATCACCGAAAACATGGATGCCGCGATTTCGGCCGAAATCGACGCGGCGCGCGTCGCAGTCGTATTACCCGACGACTACGAGTTACCGGAGGACGGGGTGCATACCCGTTGGCCCGATTTACCGATGGCGCAGGAGGAACGCCTGCAGCGCCACAAGATATACGCCGCGCGCGCGTTTGCGCGCGCCAACAATCTCAACCGCATCGAGCTCGACAGCGACAATGCCCGCCTCGGTATCGTCACTACCGGCAAGTCTTATCTCGACACCCTGCAGGCGCTCAGCGATCTCGGCATCGACGAGCGACTCGCCGCGCGCATCGGCATTCGCCTCTACAAGATCGGTATGAGCTGGCCGCTGGAACCGGTGATGACGCACAAGTTTGCCGAAGGTCTCGAGGAAATTCTCGTGGTCGAGGAAAAGCGCAGCGTTATCGAGGATCAACTTACCGGTCAGCTCTATAACTGGCCGGTGGAGCGTCGGCCGCGGGTGGTGGGCGAATACGACGAGGATCGTAACCTGCTGGTCACCAACCTCGGTGAACTGACCCCGGGCATGATCGCGCGCGTCATCGCGGCGCGCATTTCTCGTTTCTTCGATAGCGAGTCGATTCAACAGCGGTTGGCATTTCTGGAAGCCAAGGAAGCCGCGTTGGCCAAACCGCGTAAGCGCGCGGAACGCAATCCTTGGTATTGTTCCGGATGCCCGCATAACACCTCCACCGTGGTGCCCGAGGGCAGCCGCGCCTACGGTGGAATCGGCTGCCATTACATGGCAATCTGGATGAATCGCGGCACCGAAACTTTTACCCAAATGGGCGGTGAAGGCGCTACCTGGCTGGGACAGGCGCCATTCACCGACACCAAGCACGTATTTCAAAACCTGGGCGATGGCACTTATTTTCACTCCGGCCTGCTGGCGATCCGCGCCGCGGTCGCGGCCGGGGTCAACATCACCTACAAGATTCTGTACAACGATGCGGTTGCAATGACCGGCGGACAGCCGCTGGACGGCTCGCTTTCGATCGCCCAGATCGTCGATCAGTTACGCGCCGAAGGCCTCAAGCGCATCGCCCTGGTATCGGATCAACCCGAAGAACTCGGCAATGCCGGCTATACCAAATATCCCGGTGTCTCGATCTCGCATCGTCGCCAACTTGATTCGCTGCAACGCGAATTACGCGATACCACCGGTTGCACCGCGTTGATTTACGCACAAACCTGCGCCGCGGAAAAACGGCGCCGGCGAAAAAGAGGCATCATGCCCGATCCGGCCAAACGCGCGTTCATCAATGCCGCGGTGTGCGAGGGCTGCGGCGATTGCGGAGTCCAATCGAATTGTTTATCGATTATCCCTAAGCAAACCCCGCTTGGGCGCAAGCGCGCCATCAACCAGAGCGCCTGCAACAAAGATTTTTCCTGTTTGCGCGGCTTTTGTCCCAGTTTCGTCACGGTGCACGGCGGTGACCTGCGTAAAACCCCGGCGGTGGCGAACAGCGATGGCTGGAGCGACTTACCGGAGCCGGACAAACCGCCGATCGACGACAACTACAGCATACTCATCACCGGCATCGGCGGTACCGGCATTCTGACCGTGGGTTCGGTGCTCGGCATGGCGGCACATATCGAAGAACGCGGGGTCTCGGTGCTCAACCAGACCGGACTGGCGCAAAAATTCGGCGCCGTCACCGGGCATGTGCGCATCGCGGCGCGCCAAAGGGACATCCATTCGGTGCGCATTCCCTCCGGCGAAGCCCAACTGGTATTAGGCGCCGACCTCGTCGTCTCGGCGGCCAACGACGCACTCGCCAAGCTCAACCGCGAACACTCGCACGCCGTAATCAACAGCCACCTTGCGCCGACCGCCGATTTCACTCATGACACCGATGCCATATTTCCCGTTAGCGAAATGCAACAGACAATCGAGGAAGAGCTAGAAGCGGGTCACGCTCACTTCGTCAACGTCACGCGCCTCGCCACCAGCCTGCTGGGCGATGCCATTTTCGCGAACTTCCTGTTACTCGGCGTAGCCTACCAACACGGTCTGGTGCCGCTGGCGGCCGCTTCGATTCTGCAGGCGATCGAATTGAACGGGGTCGCGGTCGAAAACAACCGGCAAGCTTTTTTGTGGGGGCGGCGCTATGCGGTCGACGCCGAAGCCGTGCGTCAGACCGCGGGTTTCGAAAAACCGCACCAGCCGGCGCGCGAGCAGTCCGATCTCGATGAGATCATTAAATATCGCAGCAACTACTTAGTAGACTACCAGGATCAGGCCTATGCCGAGCGTTACCAGGGGCTGGTGCAGCGGGTGCGAAAACTGGAACAATCGCTAGATCTGAAAACCGAGGCTGATCACACGGCCTTGACTGAAGCCGTGGCGCGCAGCTACTTTTCTCTGCTCGCCTACAAGGACGAATACGAAGTCGCCCGGCTTTACAGCAATGGTGATTTCGAGGCCAGCCTGGCCAAACAATTCGACGGCGACTACAAACTGCGTTTTCATCTGGCACCGCCCTTGCTGGCGAAACGCGACCCGCAAACCGGCATCCCGCAAAAACGCGAGTTCGGCGGCTGGGTGCTGCCGTTATTGCGCATGCTGGCGGGCTTGAAGACACTACGCGGCGGTAAACTCGATATTTTCGGTTACAGCGCCGAACGCAAACAGGAACGCCAGCTAATCACGGACTACGAGCAGGATATCGAGCAACTGCTGGCAGGAATAAACCCGCATAATTACGACAGCGCACTCGAAATCGCGCGCCTGCCGCAAAAAATCCGCGGCTTCGGGCATGTCAAGCAGGCCAGCATCGAGTCGGCCGCCGAAACTCGCGCCAGCCTGCTCAAAAAATTTGGCGGCAAAGACGGCGTCGATATTTTTTACAAAGCTTGAGCTGACCCGCAATCGGTAGCCGGATTAGACGTCCTCAACAGGTGAGGTTTGGGATCGGCGTCACAAGGTGATTGAAATACCGCAGCCCAATCATCGCGATAACCGTATTTGGCAGTCGCGGCTTGCTCGTAGGTCGAGGATGAATAACATCGTCCCTCGCTAGCTGCTGACCGGTCTAATCCGGAAACTTGCTTCGAAGTGGCGATACGCCTCAAACCTGGCTGGCTGTCATACGACTTTTCCAATCGAAATCACCATCGAAGCCATCCGGCATGCGGTGACAACCGGTATCGAATCGAAGTTCAGACAAGGATGAATTAATCGACACTGATCCTGTTGAAACGTATACTCGACGACGGATTGTCCTGATTTTGGAGCTTATAGACACAATTTCCGAGTCCAAAAAAACCCGCGAAAACAAAATCATATAACCCATGGACCCAATAAACAGCCTAAATCAAATCTCGCAACTGTTCCGGAAAAAACTGTCTGAAAAACAGATCGGTTCCGAACTTAAAACCGGTGCCCAAACCGCGGCGGAAAAGCCAGGTGCTGGCGGCGCATCAAAACTTAGTTCCGATGAAATCAGAAACCTTATTAAAAACCGGATTAATGCGCTCGACCCCGAGGAAAGAGACGGCCAACAAGCCGCGCTAATTTTTGTCGAGTCGATTCTTGCCTGGGAATTCGGTGATGCTGTGTTGAAAGACCCAAAATTTTCCGAAATGTCAAAAGAGGTACAACTTTCAATTACCGGATCGGGCGACAATTGGACCAGCTTCCAGCAAATGCTGCGTTCGCTTTAAGTCAAAACCTAGAAATAGCTGTCAATTTCTTCCCGGTTCGAAAGGTTTTTCCTGATCGTCAATAAAACCCTTTTGTGTATCTGCGATATACGTCCCTTGCTGACCTTGAAAATTCGCGATATCTCCTTGAAGCTGATGTGATGAAAATAATGATAACTGATTATCAATCTGTCTCTTTCGGGTAATTGTTCGATTGCGTCATGCAAACGGTCGTTCATTTGCTCGATTCCGTATAGAGCGGGCAAGTCTTGTTCGCTCCTTTGATCGGCATCGTGGCTTAAACCACTGTCCTCGAGCATGTAGCCGATTGCCAGGCCGGTTGTCAACTCGACCATTTGCTCAAACAGGCTGGCGTCTTGGCTCTCATCTTCCTGCTGCGCCAGGGATTCAACCCGTTCTCGGCGCACCCGCCGTTTGAATGCAATCTGTTCGCGCGATTCGCTGGCTTTTTCTGCACCGTTAAGAATGGCGCCACGAATCCGGTAAGATGCGTAGGTGGTAAATGAGGACTCGCCTCCCGGGATAAAACGGTCCACCGATTCAATCAGACCGACAACCGCAAATTGGTAATAGTCATCGAACTCGACCGAATCGTCGGGGCGGTTGAGGTAGAGCCTGGCGGCAATTTTATGCGCTAGCGTCAGGTAATGGTCGATCAATTCCAGCCTGGCCGCCTCGTCACTGCTGCCGCTAACCAGTTGCCACAGTTCCTGTTCCCGTTGTTGCGTGATGGTGGCTGCCGCTGCGTTCATTCACCCAGACTTCCCGCTCGTTTCAGGCAAAACTATTCATCAGTGATTGCACCACCAGATTCCAGCCATCGATCAGAACAAACATCAAAACCTTGATTGGCAGTGAAATCATCATCGGTGGCACCATCAGCATGCCCATCGACATCAATATACTGGCGACGATGATGTCAATCATGACAAAGGGTACGAAAATGACGAAACCGATCTGGAACGCGGTTTTTAACTCGCTCAGCATAAATGCGGGCACCAGCATAAATGTATTTATATCATTCATCGACTTGGGCTTATCGTTACCCGACACTTCCACCATCAACGCCGGATCCTGCTCTCGGGTTTGACGAATCTTGAATTCCCGCAGCGGATCGATACCGAGTTTCAGGGCCTGTTCGGTATTAATGCGATCGCTTAAATAGGGTTCGATCGCGAGTTCCTGGACTTGCTGTAAACTCGGCAACATACTGAAAATTGTCAAAAATAGAGCAAGACTTATAAGCACCGTATTCGGCGGCGTCTGCTGCATGCCAAACGCGTGCCGCAACATCGACAACACCACGATTATGCGCATAAACGATGTCATCGCGATCAGAATCGCCGGCGCCAGGCTCAAGACGGTCAACGCCAGCAGAATTTTTATCGCCGGTGCAATATCGGTTTCCGCTTCGTCGGTCCCGGAAAAGTCGATGTTTACCCCGGGAAGGGTAACATCGGCGGCGGCGCCATCCGAAATTGAAAACAGCAGGCCGAAGATGAACAACATGGACAGCAATTGATGACCCCGCCCACGCGAAACAGCAAAAATCATGTTCGATCCCGATCCGGATTGAAGCTATCGGATCCCGAAGGCTGGTGCTTAAGCATGAAATTGGAGTCGCCGGACTGCGACACTAGATATTCCTGTCCATCCACGACAACCAGGTAAACCGAAAGCCGGGAAGACAGGCGCCTTGCTTCTGCGAGCCTGATTCGTGCAGCGGGGAGTTTGATCAGGGATCTGTCGAGAATAATTTTTTTTAACAGCAGAATCGCCGCTACCCCGACGATCAGCACAAATATCAGGATTGCGCCGACCCGTAACAGGGTTGCACCGGAAATCTGTTCAGCCTGCTTGAATGGAATGGCTGGCTGCGTCTCCGGTGCTATTACGGCAGTCTGTTCCTCCATCGCATGGTTGCTCGCCAATGCCATGTTCCCCGGCCAGATAAGCAAAACCCACAACGGAACGAAAGTCATCGCTGGCAACATCTTCAGGTATTGATCTGAGTGATTTGCACGCCAAAATTGTCTTCCGCCGCGACCAACTGCCCCCTGGCTATGACCTTTCCGTTTAAAACGATATCAACCGGAGACGTAATTTCCCGGTCAAGCTTGACCACCGAATCACGGCCCAGGCTAAACAGTTCCTCAACCGGGAGTTCCGCTTCTCCCAACATGACCTGAATGTTCACCTTAACATCCTTGATTAATTCGATATTGTCACCGAGCAGGGATTTTTCACCTGCCTTGCCTTTTTCGAGTTCACTGAGTTTTATTGATTGCACCGACATTCCAAAAATTCCAATTGCATGATTTCTAATTCAGCGCGCGCGCTGAGACGAAGTTTTCGATTTTTATAGCGAGGTTGCTGCCACGCTTTCCCAGGTAGCCCGAAAAATAACCCGAGGATCCGGCAAAGTTGAGCGAAAGCGATTCCTCGAGCGATTTATCGAGACAAATGACGTCTCCGACCCCGAGCGAAGAAAGCACGTCGAGCGAGAGTTCGGCGGTTCCGAGAAATGCTTTTGTATTAACCTTTTCGTTGCCGATTGCACCTATCATGCCCGCCAGCGGCAGGAGCTCGGCGGCGAGAACTTGTTCACGGATGTATTCCTCGACAAACTGTTCGGCAAGTTGCCACGGCAACCAAAGCACAATCGTTTCTTCGGCAATTTTCAATTCCGTCGAAACACAGCGCGAATCACGGGACCGGCCATAGCCATCGAGGCATTCAGCCAGCGTTCCGGTTCCGGTCTGCCGGTAGGCGGTCTTTTGTTTATTGAGTTCACCCACGAGCTCAAGTAAAGCCTGTAATGCCAATTCAGCCAGAAATCGGCTACCCTGGTCCGGCTCGCTAATCGCGATCGAGCGATCCAGTATTCCGGTTCCAAGCCTGACCAGTTTTCGTTCATCGGCCTCGATCACCACCCAGTGCTCGGCCACCCCCGAATCCAGCCGCAACGCCCTAATCGATTGTGCCCGGTGAGCCGATACTTGCATTAGGCGCGCATCTTTGACCGCGACAGCGCGTGCGGCAAGCTCCCAATTTTTACTCCAATTCTCCAACGGAATTGCAATGCTCTCCCGGTACCGATCGAGGAGTTTGTTGCCCGGCAGGGTAAAGGGTCTGACGTCCACTAACCCGGCCTGCCGATATCCCGCAGCTGCTGAATCATTTCATTGGAGACCGATACCACCTGAGAAGAAGCCTGGAACCCACGTTGTACGATAATCAGGTCGGTAAATTCCTGGCTTAGTTCCACGTTTGAAATTTCGATACTGTTACCGACAATATCGCCCATTACGCCGGATGCGGCCGCTGAAATCTGGGGCTTCTGGTCACCGCCGACCAGAAACAACCCGTTGCCTATCTGCTGCAGGGATTGCAGCGCGTCGAACCAGGCCAATCCCAGCTGCCCCAGTGCGAAGATTTCGCCATTGGAATACTCGAGGTTCAGCATGCCTGAGCGATCGAATGACAGATTCAGTAGCGAACCGAGGCCGGCCCCGTTCTGGCTGCTCACGGCCAGGCTGGAAATCGAGCCGCTGGAAAACGAAGTCGCGGCGGCGAAGCTGCCGGGCTGACCGAAATCGAAATTGATTTCAGTGGCAGCGGCGCCGGCAGGCTGGTAACTGAAGCTGAATTCGTTGAATCCAACTTCCGGTGAACCATTGGCCTGAAATCTGATTTCCTCGCCGGTGGTAATAATATTGGTGTTTTCATCCTCGACTTCGATTAACCAGCTGCGCGGTGTTACCGCGCTGTTATTGGTGAAGGTCAGAGTCAGGGTATGTTGTTCACCCAACGAATCGAAAACCTCCAGATCATTGATAACGTGCGAGGTCGATCCTGCCGATAAATTGTTACCGAAAGTGACCTCGGTGGTGGCTTGCGCCGGGTTGGTGCGCGCACCCGAGATATTGATATCGATCAGTTCGCCGGCAGCGTTGATACCCGCCACCCGGCTATCGAGGCGGTCGGAAACCAGGAATCCGTCGTCATCGAATAAAAACTGGCCGGCACGGGTATAAAAGGTATTGTCACCATCGCGCAGAATGAAAAAGCCGTTGCCGTCGATCGCGGCATCGGTTTCATTGCCGGTATCCTGTATTTCACCCTGAGCGTAACTGGTGACGGTACCGCCATCGGTAACCCCGCTACCGAAGCGAGAACGATTCGGTTGTTCGGCATTCTGACCACTCTGCTGTAGTTGGTAAAAGAGATCGCGAAACAGCAAATCATTGCGCTTGTACCCCACTGTGTTGAGGTTGGCGACATTGTTGCTAATCACGTCCAACCCCTTGGAGAAGATCAGCAATCCTGTGGTTCCCGAATAAATGGTTCCAAATGCCATGCCAAATTCTCCTGCTGCTAGCGGACGATCGAAATCTGTCCCAGGGTTACGTTATTGATGAAATTCCCGGCGGCTTCTTGGATTGTTAACAACGGCACATTGTTACCAAACCCGACAGTGGTTACGTCGCCGACCGAGGTGCCGCTATCCGTGGTAACTTCAACCGTGCGACCCAGCAGTCCGACTGCCTGGGTGCTGGCCTGGAAAGTCAGTAGCGCATCGAGACGCTCGCTTTGTTGCTGTGTTTGCGCCAGGTTGGTCAATTGCGCGAACTGCGCCATGAACTCGCTATTGTCCAGCGGTTCCAGCGGATCCTGGAATGTCAACTGAGTCAGCAAAACCTGCAAAAAATCTTCTTGAGCCAGGCCGGCTCTGCCGGTAGCCAGGTTCTGATTTTCGATCACCGAACCGATACTTTCTACATTCATATCCTGCTCCCGATAAATTAGTAAACTTTATTAATCATTGAGCCACCGTCGCCCACTCGCGCAAGCTCCGTCAGCTCGGATTGCCGCCAGGCGGAATCTCCATTAATCGTGATACGTGCGAGCGGCAGATTCACTTCGGCAAACAACTTGCGTATGCGCTCGACAAACTGCTTCGGATCACCGACTTGTAAATCCCTGACCACGAGATGCAACCCTGTTGGGTTTTTAACAACGTGGCCGACTTCAGCTCGGGGATTGCTGCGAACACCGCTGGTTTCAACCCGGAAGTCAGTCGCTCGGCCGAGTTTACCGAGTTCGCGGTTATTCCGGGTCGTGACTGCAGTCGCGGCAAATCCGTCGACAGGTTGAACTTCGGTGTCGACACATTGCCCGCTCCGACGTCAGCCGCAATCGTGAGATGAGTATCCGAGAGGCCGGTAGCGGTCGGCGCTACGGCGTTTGCCGCCTTGCGGCACAGGCGCCGGAATGTCGTCAGGTTCAGGCGCTGGCGCCGCAAACCGTTGCGACACTTCATTGTCGCGACGCTCGCCGTCTGTCGAATTTTCAGCGGCCGCGGCATGTTGTTCGAGGTTGTGCTGCTGTAATGTCAGATAAGCCTTTTCCAACATTAACAGCCATTGCTGCTGCTGGTCGTGGCCGCGCGACTGCGTCTGTATGTGCTGCCCGGCGGCCTGGCTAACGGTTACATCGAGTCCGTGCAGTTTGCTCATTTACGTTTCCTGTATTGCTGGGCCCAGAGTTCTTCGATTTCGCGCAGCGCCGTTTTCTCGCGCTCGGTTTCGATGCTCTTGCTGGTGATCGTTTCGATATCCTCGAGACCCTGGGTGTACAACATTTTTCGCCTCAGCTGCTGCGCGATCCTGTCCGCCTCGGACAGCACGTGCCGCTGCCTCGATTGCTGCTCGAGTTGTTCCCGATTTTTTTCGGCCAGGTAAAGTCGCATGGTCTGCAGGGTATCGAGCTGCAGCGAGGCTTCGTTATCCATCAGCCGGCGCAGCTCGAGAAAAGTCGCGTCCAGGGCTTCATTGGCTTGGTCCAAGGCGCGAGTTTCGCGGTCGAGGATTTGCTGCGCGCGCGTATTGTCGTTTTTTATCGCTTCGAGTTCCCAGCTTTCCTTGCGCAAAAGGCTGCTCAGGACTTCCCGTTTGCGTTGATCTTTATTTTTCATCGCTTTATTCCCTTATCCTTGAAAATGTCTCGTAAGGCTTCGATGCCTGCCTCCCGGGTTACGCTAGCGGCACAATCCTGGCATAAAAATTCTTTTATTTCGGGCATCAGGCTTAGCGCGGCATCGAGTTCCGGGTTGGAACCAGCGCGGTAGGCGCCGATGTCAACCATGTCGCGCGAGCGCTGGTAGGTACTAAGCACGCGCACGGTTTTGCTAACTATGTCCATTTCGTCATCGCTGATCAGGTTTGGCAACAAGCGGCTATTGCTTTGTAAAACATCGACCGGCGGATAATAGTGTTCGCTCGCAAGCTCGCGCGACAGCACGATGCCGCCGTCGAGAATCGCACGTACGTTATCCGATATCGGATCGTTCAAATCATCGCCTTCGACCAGGATGGTGTAAAACGCCGTAATCGAGCCACCGCCCGGCGCGGTACCACCTCGCTCGAGCAGACGCGGCAGCAGCGAAAACACCGATGGCGTGTAGCCGCGCGTGGTAGGCGGCTCGCCGATGGCGAGTCCTACCTCACGCTGCGCCATGGCAAAGCGGGTCAACGAATCCATCGTCAACAACACATCATCCCCACGGTCGCGAAAATACTCGGCGATGGCGGTCGCGCTCAAGGCCGCATGCGCGCGTACCAGCGGCGGTTGATCCGAGGTTGCAACGACCACGACTGAACGTTTCAAGCCTTCGGCGCCCAGGTTTTGTTCGACGAAATCGAGCACTTCTCGGCCGCGTTCTCCCACCAGTGCGATGACGTTGATATCGGCGCGCATGTTGCGCGCGATCATGCCAAGCAAGGTAGATTTACCCACACCGCTGCCGGCAAAAATGCCGACCCGCTGGCCTCTGCCGATGGTTAGCAGTGAGTCGATACAGGCAACGCCGGTCTCCAATATGCGCTCGATGCGCGGCCGCTCCATGGGATTCAGCGGTTCGTTGTAAATCGGATACAACTGCTCGGTTTGGGGGGGCGGCAATCCATCCAGAGGTCTGCCGAAGGCATCTATCACCCGGCCCAACAATGCCTTGCCAACCGCCACTTCGAACTTTTTACCGCTAGCGACGACTTCACTGCCGATGCTGATGCCCCTAATCTCGCCGTAGGGCATAAGCAAAACCCGTCCATTTTTGATGCCGACCACCTCTGCCATAACCGATCCGGTTTGGGAGCGCGAAACGATTTCACATTTTTCGCCGAGATAGGCGTCCGGGCCGTCGGCCTCTATAACCAGCCCCAGAAACTGAGTCACACGGCCTATACGACGGGTGAACTCGCTGGATTCGATGGCTTCGAGATAGGCGACGGCCATGCTTAAAGCTCTCCAGCCTGACGGCGAGCGTAGACGTCGAGCATCATATTCTTGAATTGTTGCATCTGGATTTCGAGGCGCGCATCGAGACCGCCGCCATCGGATTCGATGATGCATCCGCCATACTGGATATGATCGTCGGCGACGAATTGCAAGTTTTCCGAGCGCAGGTTACTTTCAGCGGTCTCGCCATGCCCGCACAATAATTGGTAATCCTGCAGGGCCAGGCGAACAATAATTTTATTCTGCGCTGCCAGTCGCTTCAGCTGCTCATGCAGCAGCTGCCGCACTGACTCGGAATTCTCGGCGGTCTTGCCGATTATTTTTATCACCGCGGCAAAAATACTTTCCACGTTGACCTGTTCGAGTTGCCGCAGATAAACCTGTCCCTGTTGGTGAATATTTTCGATAATCGAGACCACCGACTCGATCTCGGACTGCAACTCCTCTTTGGTCGCGGCGATCCCCGACTTTAACCCCTCTTCGTAACCCTGTGCATAGTCCTGTAAGGTGTTGGTTTTTTCCAGTTGTTCGACTTTTGCCTGCAACTGCTCGATGGTGGCCTCGAGTTCAGTATTCTTTTGCTGCGCCGTTTGCAGCATGGCTTCGGAGCTAAGACCATCAAGCGCAGCGATCGCTCGCCCGCTACCGGCATCCGTTTTTATCGGCTGCGCAGCCGCGTTCGCCAATAGCAATCTCGCCTGCGCATCGAAGCTGGGCGATTTGATTATGCCGGCCATAGCGATCTCCATATCCGACCAAGCACTCCCGGCCGCCGCTGGTAGGCCGTTTCACGGGGGTCTTGGTCCAGCAGACGTTGTTCCCGCGTGCTGTGCAACAGGCGCGCCAGACTCGCCAAAATCGAATTCCGCAGACGTGACGACATACCGTTGCGCCGGCCGAGTTCGACCGCGCGCGCCACCGATTGTCGCCGTTCCTGCGAAAACTGCTTCAATAACCACGCGTGCCAGTCCCAGTCATGGATCGACAGGATCGCGGCGATCACTTGCGGCGGCTCGTTTTGCAGCAATACACCTATTTCCGAGGCATCGGCATTATTGATCACTGCCAGCTCCGCCGCGTCCAGCGTGATCGGCTCGGCGCCGGGATTCTTGCCGATAAGCGCCGCATCGACCCCGATTTTAGGGATACCCAGCGCCTGTAGCTCCTTAAGCAGCGGTTGCAACTTCGCGTGCTGCGCATCCGGCAGCCGATCGAGCATCCATTGCCGGTCCCTCGAACTCAGCCCATGTAGCAACAATGCGGATTTACGATAATCGGACATGATCAGGCCGTTTTTTCCTGCGTCAAATCTTTATCCGAAGCCAACCAGACCCGCAGGTCCATCAGTAATTGTTCGCGTTGCTCGTCGGTCAGCGCGACGCCGCCGGCATCTTCGCTGCCGCGACGCGCTACCACAAGCACGATTAGTAACATGAAAAGCAATAACACCAACAGCGCTCCCACCCCCGCCATTAGCGGTCGCATTTTAACTAGGACGATAAAGTCGTCGATTGCCGAAGCAGAGTTCATTTTTGCGCTGCCGAGCTCAACCGCCTGAATTTCGGCGGCAGTCGGCATTTGCGGTAGCGGGCGGATTTCGGCTTCGAC